>Ga0129308_1000058_pt1 | contig 199695 bp, 160 predicted proteins | sample L827metagenome_FD_94440 | JGI IMG/M metagenome (GOLD analysis project Ga0129308, IMG submission 94440) | Ring-tailed lemur group fecal microbial communities from Wisconsin, USA - L827 metagenome | ecosystem: Host-associated > Mammals > Digestive system > Large intestine > Fecal | place: USA...
AGCCCAACCACGTCGATGGTACTGCGTAAAAGTGGGAGAGTAGATAGCCGCCGTTTTAGTCAGCGAGAGCTGAAAGACTGAAAGGAGTTAGTTCAATAGAGCTGACTCCTTTTTTGTTTTATACAAATCCTTTATCTTTGTCCAAAAATCAATGCTTTATGATCAAGTCTTATATTTTATTTGTATTCCTTCTCGTATCCTCTGTTCTTTCTGCTCAGAAAGATATAAGTTATATCGTAGAAAAAGATGTTCCATATCGTACGACAGGCGACCCTTATGGCCTGGAACGTTGCAAAGTGGATATTTATTATCCGGAAAACCTGGAGGATTTCGGGACAGTCGTTTGGTTTCATGGCGGGGGGCTGTCCGGTGGAAGTAAATTTATTCCGGATGAGCTGAAAAATTGCGGACTGGCAGTTGTTGCCGTCAATTATCGTTTATTACCCAAATGTTCTATTAAAGATTGTATCGACGATGCGGCCGCTGCGGTTGCATGGACTTTTAAAACAATCGAGAAATATGGAGGGAGCCGACAGCATATTTTTGTCTCAGGACATTCCGCAGGTGGTTATCTGACAAATATGATCGGATTGGATAAAAAATGGCTCCAGGCATATTCGATAGATGCCGATTCTATTGCTGCGTTAATACCTTTTAGCGGGCATGCTATCAGTCATTTTGCGTACCGGGAATCTTTAGGGATGAAAGAGACGCAGCCCAGTATCGATGAATATGCCCCTCTTTATTATGTCCGCCCGGATGCTCCTCCTTTAATAATTGTGTCCGGAGACCGTGAAATGGAGATGCTGGGGCGCTATGAGGAAAATGCATACTTCTGGCGTATGATGAAGGTGGCAGGACATAAAGAAACCTATTTGTATGAACTGGATGGCTATGATCACGGCTCGATGGCGGCTCCGGCTTTTCATATACTGAAGAATCATGTGAAAAAGATTTTGGAGACGCGTTGAAAGGGAGAAGAAAACCTGTTCCCGTGATTGACACGGGAACGGATTATATCATTCGTAGCGTACAGCTGTTCCGGCAGCTGTGACCATCAGCATACTTCCACTTCCTCCTACAGTTTCATAGTCCAGATCAACAGCTATGACAGCATTGGCGCCCAGGCGGGCAGCATGCTCGCTCATTTCCTGCAAAGCCGTATCTTTTGCTTCGCGTAACACACTTTCGTATGAGCCGGCCCGGCCACCTACGATATCGCGTATTCCAGCAAAAAAATCTTTGAATACATTTGCCCCGATGATTGTCTCGCCGGAAACTATTCCATAATATTGGGTGATCTTTTTCCCTTCGATGTTGTTTGTCGTTGTTAATAACATAGCTTTTTTATTTTATAGTCTGCAGCAAATATATCCATTATATTGAATTGATGATTGGATTTGGAACAAATAAAAACAGGCAGAGGTTCATTTGTATCGAATCTCTGCCCGTCGTTTATCGGATGCCTATCCGTTTGTCATTGGATGCTTATCCGCTTGTGAACGGATAAGCACCGGATTTTTACGGATGTGTGTTCGTCATTTCAAATACAAGTTTACCGCCTTTGGCGATATCCTTATGCGAGATAAACGGAGTATCCAGTACTTTGCCGTTCAGCAAAACTCTTTCTATATATTTGTTTTCCGGACTGTTGTTTTCCACCCGGATTTCAAAAGCTCCCCCTTTCACACGTATTAAGGCACGATCTATCATCGGACGTCCCAATGTGTAAACCGGAATACCCGGGGCAACCTGATAGAAGCCTAATGCACTCATAACATACCATGCCGACATCTGTCCGCAATCTTCATTACCGATGATGCCATCCGGTTTATTCGTATAGAATTCACGCATAATATAGTCCAGGCGCTCCTGTCCTTTCCAGGGTGAATCTGTCCAGTTATATAAGTAAGCCATATGATGGCTCGGCTCGTTACCGTGAGCATACTGGCCGATCAGACCGGTGATATCGCCTGAAGCATGTTCACCATCCACCTGTGAAGATGTTGTAAACAAGGTATCCAGACGTGTTTCCAATTCTTTCTTGCCACCGATCGTAGCAATGAAGTTATCCATATCATGCGGTGCGAAGAAACTCCACTGGAAAGCATTTCCTTCCGTATAATCACTTCTCATGTGTGCGGAGTAACGCGGATTGAACGGAGTGCGGAAAGTTCCGTCACCCATAATCGGACGCATCATCTTTGTTTCCGGGTCCAGATAACGTTTGTAGTATTCTCCTTTGGCAGCATAAGCCTGTGCCAATGAATCCAGTCCTGCTTTAGCAGCGATTTGTGAGATACACCAATCTTCATAAGCCATTTCTAATCCCCAAGATACGGATTCGGGAACGGAGTCAGCCGGAACGAAACCATATTTTTCCTTATAATAAGGATGGCGGGTGATCAGATCGAGTTCGCGTGTCCCCTTGAACTTTTCAGCCAGGTCTTCACGGTAAACAGAAGAACGTGCACCGGCTTCCGCCCATGTTTTCAGGTCGCCGTCAGCCAGGTCTTTACAAACCAGGTCAGCCAGAACAGATACGGCGGGATAACCTACCATACAACCTGTGTAGCTCGAAGCTAACGGCCATTTCGGCAGGATACCGCCTTCTTTATATCCCTGTACCAATACTTTACCCCAGTCGGCTGCCAGATCCGGATTGATGATCGTCATCAACGGATGCAAGGCACGGAATGTATCCCACAAAGAGAATACGGAATAGTTCGTATAACCGGGTTCTGCCTTATGTACCTTTTTATCCATACCCAGATAACGCCCATCTACATCCTGATAAGCGAACGGAGCGATCATCGTATGGTATAGAGCTGTGTAGAAATTCACCATTACAGTAGGATCTGCCTGAATTTCGATTGCATTCAGCGCGTCGTTCCATATCTCCGCCGATTTGATGCGGGTGGCTTCGAAATCCCAGCCGGGAAGCTCTGCTTCGAGATTCTTTTCTGCTCCTTCTGTATCCACCATAGAAAGTGCCACCTTTACGTACAGAGGTTCTGCCTTTTCCGGGAATTTATAATGGAATTTCAGATCTTCAGCAGTATTGATACGCAGGAACAATGAATCCTGACGCAATTTACCGTCGATATATTGGTATATTGTTTCGATAGGTTCAGAGAAGGTGATCCGGTAAGAAACCGAGTGGAAATGTGCCCACCCTTGTGTACGGACAGTTCCTTCAACTGTCGAATCGTTCACGAACAGGTAACTGTTATCTACCAGTTTATGTCCCCAGTTCGGTTGCAGGATATGCCCCAGGTCGAGCATTACACGGCGATCTTTAGGGTTGTCGTAGGTATATTTGTGGAAACCGACTTTATCGGTACTTGTCAATTCCACGTTTACGCCGAAGTTATCCAGGCGTACGGCGTAATAACCCGGAGTCGCTTTTTCGGTGTCCTTATTGAAAAGACCGACAGGTTTGATTGAATCGGCACCGGAGAAAGGCAGTAATGCTACGTCCCCCAGGTCGCCGATACCGGTACCTGAAAGATGCGTGTGGCTGAATCCGTAGATTTCCCGGTCGTCATAATGATAACCGCTACTGGCATCCCACCCCATGATATGGGTGTCGGGGCTAACCTGTACCATGGCGAACGGACGGGTGGCACCGGGAAAGGTATGTCCGTGGAATCCGGTTCCGATGAACGGATCGACATACTTGATTTCATCGCTTAATAAGCCGCTGCCGGGGGCTGACTGGCATCCTGCCAGCAGGCTAAGTACAGCAGCCTGGAGGAATAAGATCGTCTTTTTCACTTTTTATTTATTGATTTAGTTTGATATTATGCGTATCGATTATTTGTTAGAACTGCTACAAATATAATGAAAAAGAACTATATAGCGGTGTTTTTCTATCATCTGGTAAAAAAAAGTGACAGGAAACTGCAACCTTTTACCAGGGTTACTCGTCTAATATAACAGAGATGAGAACAGACGAATTCATAACAAGGATACTGCCGCTAAAAGACAACCTGTTACGGGTTGCTTTCAGGATCACCGGTAATGCAGAGCGTTCGGAACAGATCGTTCAGGACGTCATGTTGAAGGTTTGGAATGAACGGGCCGCATGGATCGTAATAGAAGACCTTCCCTCTTATTGCCTGATGGTCACACGGAATATGGCGTTGGAAACAGTCAACTTAAAGAAGAAACGAACAGAAAGTTTCGTAGTCAGATAATATTGTTTAAACAGCGAATATGGATTGTAACCGTATTACATTATTGTTGGACAAATACTGGGAGTGTGCTACCACTATTGAAGAAGAACGGGAATTGCGTCACTTTTTCTCGGCTGAAACATTGCCGCCGGAGTTACGCCCTTACCGTGCCTGGTTCATGTCTCCCGAAGCTGAGATCCTGCCACCCTTAGGGAAGGAGTTCGACTTGAAAGTTCTCCAGCGGATTAGCAGGGAGAAGAAACGGCGGCATCTTCGTCTTTTCTATTCATTTACCACCTTGGTAAGTGTCATTATTATCCTTTTGTTAGTCCTGTTGCTGACATCTTCTTTTATGATAGAGAAAAATTGCTGTGTTTGATATATTCTTACCTTTGCAGGAAATTTGAAAGATCATGTTTACGGTAATTGGAATAATGTTTGGTGGCATCGCTGCCGGATATCTTTTGCGGAAGATGGAACTGCTGCAAAATATAGGTAAGCCTATTTCTTATACAATCCTACTCTTGCTGTTTCTGCTGGGTATTTCGGTAGGGGCAAATGATGCGATTGTCAATAATCTGACAACATTGGGCGGACAGGCTTTTCTGATCGCTTTGGCCGGAACTGCCGGAAGTGTGCTGGCTGCCTGGGGCGTTTACCATTTCTTCTTTAAGGAAAGGAGGGGGGAATGAGGGGGAGTCTGATCGTTGTCGCTTTCTTTGCTCTCGGCTGTATCCTGGGATGGAGCGGGTATCTGCCGGATGTGGTGGTTGAAAATAATATGACTATGTATGTGCTTTACCTGCTGATGTTTCAGGTTGGGCTGAGTATCGGTAGCGATAAGAAGTTGAAAGAAATCTTGTGCAGTATCCGACCTAAACTATTGCTGGTCCCTTTGGCTACTATTGTTGGGACACTGACAGCTTCGGCTCTGATCAGTCTGGTGATCACCAAATGGAGCGTGTTCGACTGTCTGGCGGTGGGTAGCGGATTTGCTTATTATTCGTTGTCGTCTATCTTAATAACGGAGTTGAAAGAAGCTTCATTAGGTGTACAGATGGCTACGGAATTAGGGACGATTGCGTTGATGGCTAATATTATCCGTGAGATTATGGCTTTGCTGGGTGCCCCTTTATTTGTCAGGTATTTCGGCCGTTTGGCTCCTATCTGTGCCGGAGGAGCGACGACGATGGATACAACATTACCGATTATTACTCGTTATTCTGGAAAGGATCTGGTATTCGTTTCTATCTTCCACGGTATTCTGGTCGATTTTACGGTGCCGTTCTTTGTCTCTTTTTTCTGTTCAATGTGAATAGGATAGTCAATAAAAGATAGCATAATGACCTGTATGAGAAACTTACTGATTGCGATATTGCTGCTCGTTTCGTTCTGCGCTGCCGGACAGCCGGGGCGAAGACTGGATAAACTGGGGGATAACGATACGATCCCGGCCGGACAAGCCACATTTTACGGTGATTTCATCCAACGCCTGAAAAAGTTTAAGAGCGGAGGTTATCCCCAGGATATCCGGATAATCAATATTGAGACGAACGAAGTATTTATCTTCAGGGTAAAGTCTACCTTTAAGACTTCCAAGGAAAATCCGTTCTGTTACCTGATCGAACCAGGAACATATGCGATCCTGAATTATTGGTGGACCGAAAGCAAATGGTATGGCGGTAAATCCTATATGGAACCCATTTATAAAGGAGAAGACTCTATCCTGGAGACGGAACGGAAGATAAAGAGCAAAGAACAACGCCCGGACGAACTGGTCCTTTTTAAATTTACCGTCGCCCCGAATACACTAAACTATGTCGGTACCTGGCATTTCGAGCAATCCCCCGTCTTTTTTACCAACGATAAGGAGCAAGCCGATGATAAAATGAAAAATAAATATAAAAAGCTTGACTTTGCCTCTTCCAGCATAGCGATACCCGATTAAGACAGTCTTTCATCCCAGAAAGATGACATGGACCAGATTTATCCTGTTTACGAAGAAGCGGATATCGTGGTACTGGCATCACCGATGTATTATCGCCAGTTGGGAGTCGTTTTCGACCATCCGATTACAGAAACCAAAAGAAAGTGTCATGTTGATGGCGGACGAAGGAGATACCAAAGGACATCCGGCTTTGGATGAGGCACGGCGCTAGGTTTGTCAATCCGTTAATCCGACTGTTAATCTGATAAAAAGCGGATTAACTCTGGCTGATTTAATCCGCTTTTTTATATTTGTCAGGTATTTACTTTTTTACCGTCTGCAACATCATTTTCACCGCTTCTTCCAGTTGATGATCTTCACCCTTCAACTGTGATTCCGGGGTGTTGTAGATTTCAATATCCGGTTCCAGTTCATGGTTCTCCAGGTAGTTACCTTGCATATCCTGGACACCAACCTGCGGAATACCGAATATAATAGACGGGTCGATCTGAGCTTCCCACCAAACGGCTGTCATAGTACCCGGCACGGGAGCACCGATCAGCTTACCGATACCCAATGTCTTGTATACCCAGGGGAAGCCATGCGCATTCGAATAGTTATCTTCGCAAACCAGTACACACGACGGTTTCAGCCATTTGTTGAACGGATCGCTACCGATATACTGTCCGCGTGGCATAAAACGCTGATATTCTTTACCGCTCAATAACGTAGCCAGGTCGTCATGCAGCCAGCCGCCACCGTTATGACGGGTGTCGACGATCACCGCTTCCTTGTTGCGGCAACGGCCCAGTAATTCGGAGTAGACTTCGCGGAAACTTTCGCTGTTCATGCCTTTGACATGTACATAGCCGATTTTTCCACCTGAAAGTTCGTCTACTTTCTTGCGGCAGTTTTCTACCCAACGTTTGTACAGCAGGTTGGACTGTTCGCCGTAAGAGATCGGTTTAACCTGTTCCTCAAAACGTTCTTTCGTTACCGGATTGTAAACGGACAATAACACTTTTTTTCCGACTTTGCCGCTTAACAACGGATAATAATCTTCCCCGTTCTTAATCGGTTTCTCATTGATCTTTTCGATGATACAACCCGGTTTGATCTTAGTATCTGCCAGGGTCAACGGGCCTTTTGCAATGATCTCGGCGATCTTCAAACCGTCACCGTTGTAGCTGTTATCATAGAATGCCCCCAGGCAAGCCGTTGCCGGAGTAGAGGAACTGGCATAGTAACGGGCACCTGTATGTGAACCGTTCAATTCGCCTAACAATTCCGATAACATTTCCTGGAAATCATAATTGTTGTTGATGTGTGGCAAATAGCGGGCATACGCTTTCTTATAGCCTTCCCAATCGATGCCATGAATGGTCGGATCATAGAATTTGTCTTCCACCTGACGCCATACATGACTGAAAATATATTCGCGTTCCTGTGGAGGACGGTAAGAAAATTCAGCTTTGAACGGGATATTTTCAGTCTTGCTATCCTTGACTGCTACCTTTTTCAATTGGCCACCCGAAACAAGGAAGAGGTTTTCACCTTTTTTGTCGGTAAACATTCTTCCGCCACCAACACCTTTTATCAATAGCTTAGTTGTATTTTCTTTGAAGTTGCGTTCCCACAGGTCGTAACCGCTTTCAAAAGCGGCGCAATAATAAAGTTTATCGCCTTTCGGTGTCAATACAGCATCTCCCATGTTGGAGGAATTGATTGTCAGGCGGATAACACGGTCTTTGCGATTCTCCAGGTCGAACTTCAACGGATCGACAGGCTTATCCTTGTCGTCTTTTTTATCTTTATCGTCTTTCTTTTTATCCGCTTTTTTCTCTTTGGAATCCTTTTTATCATCTTTTTTGTCCTTGTCCTTCTCTTTGTCTTTATCTTCATCTTCGATCAGGGCGAGTTCTTCTTTGCTCAGACGGAATTTATCGTAAGCTTCGGCATCAAAGAACATGATATAGGTATCGTCCTGTGAACCCCAGCTGCCATGACTGCGGTAACCAGCCCGGTCGGACGACCAGATCATTGCTTTCCCATCGAGTACCCATTTAGGATTACTGTCCGAATAACCGCTTTCCGTCAGATTGGTAATATCTCCGCTGCCATCCGCTTTTACCAGTGCGATGTCTTTGTTATTCCATCCGCCGATAGCTATATATTGTACCAGGAACCATTTGCTGTCGGGTGACCATTGATAAGTCTGGTCTCCGTCGCTGTAGGAGTAATTATATTTACCATCCAAGACTGTACGTACCTGTTTGCTTTTCAGATTGATCACACGCAATGTCGTACGATCTTCCAGGAAAGCAACCTCTTTTCCGTCAGGTGAATAAGCCGGTTGGAAAGATGTTTTTTCCGTTACAACCAGCGGTTCCTCTTTTATTTCCTGTGCATAGGTAAAATATTTATCGTCTTTACGAACCAGGCTGCTCTGGTAGATACCCCATGTATCTCCCCGTTCTGCAGAATAAACCAGAGAACGACCGTCAGGGCTGAAATCGATGTTACGCTCCTGTTGCGGTGTATCGGTGATCTGGCGGGTTGTCTCAAATTCAACGGAAGTAACATATACATCACCTCTTACGATAAAAGCCACCTCTTTCCCATTCGGAGATACGGCAATGCTGGTTGCTCCGTTCGACATCAGACGGTGGACCAGATCGTTCTCTGTTTGGTCAGAGATAATGCTTACTTTTACTTTTGAAGGTTGGCCACCCTCTTTGACCGTATATATTTCACCGTCATATCCGTAGCAAAGCATTCCGTTATTGTCGGAAGTCAGGAAGCGGACGGGGTGTGTCGTATGATTGGTTATCTGTTTGCCGTTTTTGCCGGTCAGGTCGTTTTTGAAGATGTTGAAACTGCCTTTTTCTTCGCTTAGGTAATAAAAAGCTTTTCCGTCGGCTGTCCAGACCGGGTTACGGTCTTCACCGCGGAAAGTGGTGATCTTCTTGAAAGACCGCTCGTTATCCAATGAACATAGCCAGATATCACGTGTGATGGAAGATTGGTGATGTTTACGCCAGGGATCTTCATATCCTTTGAAGTCATTATACAACAGTTGGCTTCCGTCTTTGCTGAACGCTATGTTTTCCATTGCCAGTGAAGAGTATAATGTCGGTCGTCCCCCGGTAGAGCTGACCTGATAGACCTGTGAAAACAGTGACGAAGGGAACTGGCTGTCTTTTACGTCCTGTTGGATAGAGGCTGTATAAAGAACGTGGTCGTTGTCGCTGAATGTTTGAGGATATTCGCTGGCCGAATGGGTCGTTAGTTGAGTCGGTGCGCCTCCTTCTTTATTCATAATGAAGACGTCGAAATTTCCGTTACGGTCGGAAGCGAAAGCGATCCGTTTTCCGTCGGGCGACCAGACCGGGCGTGTGTCATGAGCCTGATGGGTTGTCAACTGGGTGGCTTTACCACCGGTAGCCGGTACGGTATAGATATCACCTTTGTAGGTGAAAGCTATTGTTCCTCCGTCCGGAGAAATTGCCGGATAGCGCATCCATAACGGATCGTTGTCGGCAAAAACGGACCCTGCTAACAAAAGGGCCGATGTTAAGATTAGTATTTTTTTCATGCGTTTATGAATTTCTACAAAAGTACAGGATTATTTTCACTCATGAAAAAAATCAGGAAGATCTCTCTGTCCGATGTTCCTGATATTCACTGGGACTTTCTCCAAAATGTCTTTTAAAACATTCACGAAAATATCTGGGTGAATTGAATCCGCATCGGTAAGCAATTTCACTGACAGTCAGATCACTGTCGGACAGGAGTTTTTTGGCCTGTTCCAATCTATTTATCTGTGGAATTATTTATGTTTTCCAACGGAACGTGGGTTGGTCACGGACTTTCACGTATTCCCGGGTTTCAATATCCATAAAACAAGTGAACAGCTTCGTATGTATGCTTCCGATCAGGTGAAAGGTATTTTCTTATATGCTTACAATCAAAAATAGAGTCATTTTTTTTACCAGATAGCACTCAATGTCTCCGATAAATGCTGGTTGAGGTTGTTCTGTAATATTCGAAAATAGAAACTAAAAAACCAAAACAAAGTAATATAAGTATATGTTTAATAAATATGAAGTATAGTCAATAAGGCGAGATAGTTAACAATTTATTCCTATACAAATACTATTTAAAAACAAATTTTGATCACTAATGAAAAAGTATTTTGCAGAGATGATCGGGACAATGGTGCTTGTCCTGGTGGGCTGCGGTAGCGCAGTGTTCGCAGGGACGGTTCAGCCGTTTGCATCGGTGGGTACGTTAGGTGTTGCTTTTGCTTTCGGGCTGGCTGTTCTGACGATGGTTTACACGATTGGGAAAATTTCCGGTTGTCATATTAATCCGGCTATTACGCTGGGTATGTTGCTCTCTAAAAGGATTTCGGGAAAAGATGCGGGAATGTATATGGTATTCCAGGTGATCGGTGCGATCATCGGCTCGTCCATCCTGTTTATCTTAGCGAAAGATTCAAGTTCGACTACGACATTAACGGGGGCGAACGGTTATCACGATCTCGTCCAGGCTTTTGTCGCCGAAACGGTATTTACATTCATCTTCCTGCTGGTGGTTCTGGGTTCTACATCCAAAGGAGCCAATAACAAGTTTGCCGGTATTGCTATCGGTTTGGCTCTGGTATTGATCCATATTGTTTGTATTCCTATCACCGGGACATCCGTGAATCCGGCACGTAGTATCGGTCCGGCTTTGTTCCAGGGTGGTGAAGCTCTCTCTCAATTATGGTTGTTTATCGTAGCTCCGTTCCTGGGTGCAGCTATTGCTGCCTTTGTATGGAAAGGTATTGATACGGAAGAGGCATAATCCTTTGTTACTACATTTATATTCCAATCCCCGGAGGACAGTTGTTTTCCGGGGATTTTTTGTTTGACAAATTGATACTACTATGCCATGTAAATTGGGTTACTATACCGGATAAATGAAAATACCTCCGCGACTAATATTTTTTAACGTATCAATAAGTTCGTGGAAGTATGAATATTGATGCAAATTGTCAGTCTCTTTTTCTACCTTTGCCCGTAGACTAAACTAATATAACATGAACAAGAAACTTATTCTTTCCTTGCTAGCCTTAGCTGGTGTTCCCGCTTTCCTGATGGCGGCGGACGATGCGCGCTTATTGCGTTTTCCGGCTACCAATGGTAATGAGATCGTTTTCTCGTATGCCGGCGACCTGTACAAAGTTCCGGTTACAGGTGGAGAAGCACAACGGCTGACTTCACATGTAGGGTATGAAATGTTCCCCCGTTTCTCTCCGGATGGCAAGACAATAGCCTTTACCGGGCAGTATGACGGCAACACGGAAGTGTACACGATCCCTTCTACGGGAGGAGAACCTTTGCGTGTTACCTATACGGCAACCAACCAGCGTGATGATCTGGGCGACCGCATGGGACCTAACAATATCGTAATGAACTGGACTCCTGACGGAAGCCGTATCGTTTACCGTAACCGCATCAGTAGTGGTTTCGACGGGAAATTATATACGGTGGATAAGGAAGGCGGTCTTTCTGAAGTGATTCCTTTGCCGGAAGGTGGTTTCTGTAGCTATTCTCCGGACGGAAAACAGTTGGCTTATAACCGCGTGATGCGTGAATTCCGTACCTGGAAATATTATAAGGGCGGTATGGCCGATGATATCTGGATCTATAATCCGGAAAAGAAATCGGTAGAAAACATTACGGACAATGTCGCACAGGATATTATCCCGATGTGGATCGGAGATGAGATATTCTTCCTCTCGGATCGTGACCGTACGATGAATCTCTTTGTCTACAACACAAAGACCAAACAAACCGCTAAAGTGACTAATTTCACGGAATACGATGTGAAATTCCCGAGCGCAAACGGCAATACGATCGTTTTTGAGAATGGAGGTTATCTTTATAAAATGGATGCGACTGCCAAGAAGCCGGAAAAGGTAGAGGTCAAGTTGACGTCTGATAATATTTATGCGCGTAGTGAGATAAAAGACGGTTCTCAGTATGTGACTGAAGCCAGTATCTCTCCTGATGGCAAACGGGTTGTGGTGACTGCCCGTGGCGAAGTGTTTAACTTGCCGGTAGAGAAAGGTGTAACGAAGAATATCACTCGTTCTCCGGGCCAACACGACCGGGAAGCACAATGGTCTCCCGATGGTAAAATGATCGTTTATATTTCTGACGGTACCGGTGAAACTGAACTTTATATGCAGGACGCAACAGGCGGCGAACCTGTTCAGTTGACAAAAGACAACGATACCTATATCCGTTCATTCGTATGGAGTCCGGATTCGAAAACGATCGTCTATACAGATCGTAAGAATCGTGTTAACCTGCTGGATATAGCGACCAGGCAGGTAACGACTTTGTTGCAGGATCCGATGGCAGAGATCCGGGATGTAACCTATTCTCCCGACAGTAAATGGCTGACTTATTCCCGCCCGGGAACGAATGAGCACAGTATTGTTTATGTCTACAATATCGCGGAGAAGAAAGAATATCCTGTAACGGATAAGTGGTATGATTCGGATTCACCTGTTTTCAGTCGTGACGGAAAATATCTGGTGTTCTCTTCTGCCCGTGATTTTAATCCGACTTACGGCTCCTTGGAATGGAATCATGTATATAATAATATGGAAGGTGTTTATCTGGTATTGTTATCGAAAGATACACCTTCTCCTTTCCTGGAAAAAGATGCGGAAGTGGCTGTAGCGAAAGATGATAAGGCGAAGAAAGAAGAACCGAAGATAGACGGAAAGAAGGAAACGGCTCCTGAAAGTACGGTTGTGAAGATAGATATGGATGGCATTTCCGACCGTATCATCCAGCTTCCGCTGGCTGGTTCCCGTTATGGAAATTTCTATGCAGACGGTAATAAAGTTTATTATTGGGGCCGTGGTGGTGTGAAAATATACGATCTGGAAAAACAAAAAGAAGAAAATGTAGCCGACGGTGCTTCCATGTCTGTATCTCCCGGTAGCAAAAAAGCGTTGTTCTATAAAGGCGGACAGATATATGTGACCGATATTCCTTCGGGTAAGGTCGATCTGAGTGAGGCTGTGAATCTTTCCAACATGAAGATCACAACCGATTATCCGAAAGAATGGGCGCAGATCTTCGATGAGGCATGGCGTGCTTATCGTGACGGTTTTTATGTAGAGAATATGCATGGAGTGGACTGGAAAGCTATCAAGAAAAAGTATGAAGTCCTTTTGCCTTATGTAAAAACTCGCCTGGACCTGAATTACGTAATCGGCGAAATGATCGGTGAACTGAACTGCGGTCATGCTTATGTGAACCCGGGTGAACTGGATCGTCCGGACCGTGTGCAGACTGGTTTATTGGGAGCGGAGATCTCACGCGATAAGAGTGGTTTCTTCCGTTTGGAAAAGATCTTACCGGGTGCTTCCTGGAGCAAGGACCTGCGTTCTCCGCTGACGGAACCGGGTATCGAGGCCAAAGCCGGTGAGTTCATCGTGGCTATAGACGGTGTTCCGACTAACAGTGTGAAGGATATGTTCTCTTTGTTGGTCGGTAAAGCCGGAGTGCCTACCGAACTTTCATTGAACAGCAAACCCCAGTTGGCTGGTGCACGTAAGATCGTAATAAGCCCGCTTGCCGAAGAATATTCTTTGTATCACTATAATTGGGTGCAGGACAATATCAAGAAGGTGGATAAGGCTACGAATGGTCGCGTCGGATACATCTATATCCCGGATATGGGTGTGGAAGGCCTGAATGAATTTTCCCGTTATTTCTATCCGCAACTGGATAAGGAAGGTCTGATCATCGACGACCGTGCGAATGGCGGTGGTAATGTATCCCCGATGATTCTGGAACGTCTTTCCCGTGAACCGTATCGCCTGACGATGCGCCGGGGCTCGAATCATGTCGGAACAGTGCCTGATGCCGTACAGGTTGGCCCGAAAGTTTGTTTGATCAATAAGTATTCGGCTTCCGATGGTGATTTATTCCCGTGGGGATTCCGGGCACTTGGTCTGGGCAAACTGATCGGTATGCGTACCTGGGGGGGTATCGTCGGTATCAGTGGCTCATTGCCTTATATGGATGGTACCGATATTCGTGTTCCGTTCTTCACCAGCTACGATCCGAAGACTGGCCAGTGGATCATCGAAAACCATGGCGTTGATCCGGATATCCTGATCGATAACGATCCGATTAAGGAATGGAACGGCGAAGACCAGCAGCTGAACAAAGCGATCGAAGAGGTAATGAAAGAACTTCAAAATCGCAAATCGTTGGCTCCGATACCGGCTCCGAGAGATTTCAGTAAATAAGAAATCAGTCCGAAAGTATATATGCTTTTCGGCAAAAGGTTACATGCTTTTAATCAAAAGCATGTAACCTTTTTTCTTTTATCATGTAATAATTCTTTTACCTTTGCAAAGGCAACTATGTACATTATGAACGAAGAATCACTGTATATTCATCAGCTTAGAAAAGGAGATTCCCGGTCTTTTGAATGTCTGTACACTATTTGGAGCGGTAAGCTCTATAATTTTGTTATGCGTATTTCAAAGGGGGATAGCTACCTGGCGGAAGATATCGTGCAGTCGACCTTTGTCAAAGTCTGGGAAAACCGTCAGTTGCTCGATCCTGACAAATCTTTCGGGTCCTATCTATGTACCGTCGCTAAAAATCAATTAGTGAATATTTATCAGCGCAGGATGCTGGAGTATCTTTATCAGGACACAGTTAAAACCTCCGAACCGACTGAAAATACCACCGAAAAAGAAGTTGATTACCATCTGCTGGAAGAATACATCGACTCATTGATAGATCAGTTACCACCTGCCCGTAGAGAAATATTCGTATTAAGTCGCCGTAATATGTTAACCAACAAAGAAATAGCGGAGAAGCTCAATCTTTCGGAAAACACGGTAGAATCTCAGTTGACCAAAGCTATCTCTTTCATGCGCAGTAAGATAAATAAGCATTACAGTCTATCTGTGTCTTTGCTCCTTTATTTATTAATAGATTAATAAAAGTTAAATAAGAGAAGTCGGGTAACGGATTTTTTCCGGTTGCCTGTATACCTAATAGAACAAAATAATGGAAAAGCAAGATTACATACAATTATTCGATAAGTTTCTGTTGAAGCAAGCTTCGCCGGAAGAGATGCAGATATTGATCCAATGGCTGAAAAGCGAAGGTTCGTTTCAGGATTGGATGGATAAGGAATGGGATGCTGCTTCTTCCGGAATGGAAAGTGATTTACAACAAAAATTACTGGGGCAGATAAAGAAGAAGATCAGCTTGGAAACGCAACAGATACCACTGAAAAGGAATAAATATCGTACACTTTATCTATGGACAGCCCGTATAGCTTCTGTTGTAATACTTTTATTATTGACCGGAATCTCTGTCTATCGTTATGCTATGGAACAGCAGAAGATGCAAGATATGATTGTCTCGGTCGAAAAAGGGCAAAAAGCTAACATTACACTTCCTGACGGTTCTAAAGTCTGGGTTAATTCCGATTCAAGATTGATTTATGGAAGCCGTTTTACATCTAAAGAGAGAATCCTGGAACTGGAAGGTGAAGCTTATTTTGAAGTGGCTCCCGATAAGATGCGTCCATTTATAGTAGAGACTAAAAATATTTCGGTGAAAGCGTTAGGAACAAGTTTTGATGTGAAATCTTATAAAGAAGATAACTGGGTTTCTGCAGTTCTTATGACAGGAAAAGTAGAAGTCTGGTCAGAAAATGAAAAATTAATATTAGAACCTAATCAGCGTATTTTATTTGATAAATCAACCGGTAAGATGGAAAAAAGTAAAGTGATGGATGCGACAGATTTTTCAGCTTGGATGTATAATACTTTGAGTTTTGAAGCTGAAACATTTGAAAATATCGTTCAGACTTTACAACGTTTATATAATACCAAAATCGTATTCGAGTCGGAATCCCTAAAAAAATATCGCTTTACCGGTTCTCCCGGAAATACGAGTCTGGAGAGTATCCTGCAAATATTATCATTAACATCACCTTTATCATATGAGGTAAAAGATAGTGTGATTGTTCTACGTGAAAACAAGAAAGAGAAGGCTTGGTATGAAAAAGCTTTGAAATAAAAGTATAACCTTAAATAGAATGCGAATGAAGAATATACCATAAGAAAATAAAACCGGAGCAGTGCGAGGCACTGACTCCGGAGTGATAAGTTAACCGCGCTTCGGTATCTCGCAAATAACAAGCGCAATTACTAATACATTTAAGAATACAAAAATATGAAAAAAGTATTTGTCCGTACCATGGAATGTCTTAAAAAACGGCAAATTAAATGGATTAATTTATTGGCACTATTTTTGCTTTTGGCTCCATCTTTATATGCCCAGATAACAATTGAGGTTGAAAATCAGCCTATCAGGCAAATTTTGAAAAATATAGAAAAGACAAGTGACTATAAATTCTTTTATAACAACGACTTATTAGATTTAGATAAAACGATCTCTTTTTCTGTAACAAATGCAACAATTGAAGTTACGATGGATAGATTGTTGTCAAAGACGGATATTTCTTATAAAAAAGAGAATGGAAGTTTGATTGTTTTGACATTGAAATCCAAAAAACAAAATATTCAAAGTAAGAAAAAAGAAATTTCCGGAAAAGTGATCGATGAGAATGGATATCCTGTTATCGGTGCGAATGTTGTAGAAAAAGGGACCTTAAATGGAACTATAACAGGGATTGATGGAACTTTTAATATTCAGGTATCACCTCAATCATCATTGCATGTTTCATATATAGGCTATTTGAATCAGGAAGTGAAAGTCCGTGGTAATGAATCATCTTTGGATATTGTGTTGAGGGAAGATACACATACTTTGGATGAGGTTGTAGTTGTTGGTTATGGAACTCAGAAAAAGATAAACCTGACAGGTGCAGTTGCCACCGTAGATGTCAAATCATTAGAAAACAGACCGGTTTCTAATGTGTCTAATGCTATTCAAGGATTGTTGCCGGGCGTTACTGTTATTTCTGGTTCCGGACAACCGGGTAAAGATAATACAACTATCCGGGTCAGAGGTATCGGTACTCTTAATAATTCAAATCCGATGTATGTAGTGGATGGTATGCCGGTTTCCAGTATTAACGATATCGATCCGAATGATATTGAAAATCTTTCTGTATTGAAGGATGCATCTTCTGCAGCTATTTATGGTTCCCGTGCAGCGAATGGCGTAGTTCTTATTACGACTAAAAAAGGAACAGATAAGGCTCCGACTTTAAAATATGACGGCTATATAGGCTGGCAATCGCCTACGGCTTTACCGGAGTTTATGCATTCATGGGAATATGCGGACTTGTATAATAAAGCATTAGTTAATGAAAAGAAGAAACCTGTCTATACAGAAGATGATATAAAACGATTCAGGGAAGGAAATGATCCGGATAATTATCCGGATACAGATTGGCTGGGATTATTCTATAAAAAAGGATTACAGCATAGTCACCGTGCAGAGATCAGTGGTGGAACGGATAAGGCGACCTATATGTTTTCTGCCGGTTATTTGGGGCAGGAAGGTATTATCGATGTGGCTAATTACGATAGATATACGGTTAGAGGTAATGTAAATGCAAAGATAAATAAATTTTCTGCAGGACTTAATATTTCATTTACGTATGGAGAGACCAAAGAGCCTATCAGTTCTTATACCGGGGATATGTCAAATATCTTCTTTTTGATCAATACAATAGCTCCTTTTATTCCATATAAATATTCTAATGGCTATTATGGTTATTGTGCAGATGGAAATCCATTGGCTTATATTGATGAAGGTAGTGTTCGAAATGAAAAGTTCCATAATAGTCGTGCAGTGGGAAATGTAGCTTATGAACCGATAAAAGGACTAAAAATACAGGAGATTGTGGGGTATGAATATCGTGCAAATTCCGATGAGAAGTTTGTAAAGGATATTCAGTTTTATAACTGGAAAACCGGTGACCCGACTAAGTATCAGGGGCCCAATAATCAGACGGATGAAAGAAAAAATATATTGAGATTGAACCTTCAGACTTTAATCAGTTATAATAATACGTTCGGAAAACATACTGTTGGAGCATTACTCGGATATGAACAGGAATATAACCGGACAGACTGGACAAAAGGATATAGGAAGAATTTCCTGAATAATGACTTGTGGGAATTGAATGCCGGTTCTCCGGATGGACAAAAGGCGGAAGGTGCTGGCGATGAATATGCATTACGTTCTTTCTTTGGACGCGTTACTTATGATTATGATAACCGGTATATGCTGGAGGCCAATGTCAGACGTGACGGTACATCGCGTATATATAAAGATTCCCGTTGGGGTACTTTCCCTTCTTTTTCTGGAGCGTGGAGAATCGTGAATGAATCTTTTATGGAAGGTGCCAAAGATATTTTATCAGAGCTCAAACTACGTGGAGGTTGGGGTGTTTTGGGTAATCAGGCGATATCTAATTATCCATATCAATCGGTGCTTGCACAGAAAAATTATGCGTTTGGTGGGAGTATATTTCAAGGGGTAGCTCCAACAAACGGTTCAAACAGAGATTTGAAGTGGGAAACGACACAGACTGTAAATGTAGGTTTGGATTTGGGATTTCTGGCTAATCAGTATACGTTATCTGTCGAGGTTTATAAAAAGAGGACATATGATATTTTGATGAAATTGCCGGTCAGTACTTTATATGGTCTGGAAGCTCCTTATCAAAATGCTGGGGAAGTACATAATACAGGCGTTGAACTTACTGCAGGATATAAACTGAATAAAGGTGATTGGTATTTTCAGGCATCGGCAAATGCTGCATACAACAAGAATGAGGTTGTAGATTTGAAAAATGACGGTGCCCGTATTTGGGATGGAAAGAAATTCAATCAGGAAGGATATGCAATTAATTCATATGGAGGGTATCTGGCAGAAGGTTTGTTCTATACACAAGAAGATGTTGATAACAGTGCGGTAATAAACAGAGCGACTGTTGGTCCCGGTGATATTAAATATAAAGATATTGACGGTGATGGTAATATAACGGGAGAAGATCGTGTCTATATAGGGAATTCCATGCCGAGATGGACTTTTGGCTTAAACCTTACAGCGGAATGGAAAGGACTTGATGCTACTTTATTGTTCCAAGGTGCAGCCGATGTACAAGGTTTTTTGTCTGCCTCGGCAGTCGTTGGAGAATTGATTGGAGATAAGGGTAAACCATCCATTATGTATAGAGATGCATGGGATCCGGAAACGAATCCGAATGGAAAATTTCCAAGGCCGCTGTCAACCGGATATACCCAAAACAGCAGTGTGTATAACCCTTCTTCTTTCTGGATTATCAACTCCTCTTATCTACGGTTGAAGAATTTCCAGATAGGTTATTCTTTGCCAAAGAGTTGGTGTGATTTTATCCGGATTCCTCGTCTGCGTATTTATTATAGCGGTCAGAACCTGTTGACTTTTACTAAATATAATAAAGGTTTTGATCCGGAGTCGCCTGATGGTGGTACTGCTTATCCACAAGTAAAAACAAATACATTCGGTTTAAATGTAACATTCTAAGTATGAGTATTATGAAAAAGATAATAAGTAGTGTTATATGTTTATTGGCTTTATTTGCCTGTGATAATAATTTTCTGGAACGTAATCCGCTGGATCAGCCTTCTAATGAAGGTTTTTGGAACACAGAAAAAGATGCTATGGCTGCAGCTGTAGGGTGTTATGAAGGGTGGATGTCTATGGATGACATACTTTATTTTGATTGTCTTTCGGATAATGCTTATAATGCATTCACCTGGGAAGGTTTTCAGGTACAGGCAACAGGGTTAGCGACTCCTTCCGATTATGGAGTAAGCTATATGGGGTATGATAAGATTGTCCGTTATAACAATTTCCTGGAAAATATTGGTCGTCCGCAAATGAAAGAAGAACTTAGAGCCCGATTAACAGCGGAAGTTCGTTTTTTACGTGCATGGGATTATTTCAGAAAAGTGACACTCTATGGCGATGTTCCTTTAGTGACGGAAGTTTTGGATATAGATAATTCTAATTTACCTAGAAATCCAAAAGACGAGGTTATTGGGTTTATTATAAAAGAGTTATCAGAGATTGCACTGGAATTGCCGACCAGCTATACAGGTAGTGATGTAGGAAGAATCACAAAAGGAGCAGCGTTAGCGTTGAAAGCCCGTATGGAAATATTTGATCATCAGTATGAGGCATGTAAGAAAACCTGTGAAGAGGTTATGCAGATTGGTTATGATTTGTTTCCGGATTATAAGGGATTGTTCAAGATAGCAAATGAAAATAATCAGGAAGTTATACTTGATGTGCAATATATTGAAAATCTAGCAGGTAATTGGGTCCTGGGAGTTTTACCTCCGCGAAGTATAGATGGTTGGTGTTCTATTAATCCGACTCAATCGCTGGTTGATGCGTATGAATGTATAGATGGAAAGCCCATCGATGAATCTTCTGTATATGATCCGAAGGAACCATACCAACACCGTGATCCCCGCTTGAATATTTCCATATTATCTCCTGGTGAGAAATATGAGGATTTTATTTATGATCCGATTTCACCATCCGATCCTCATGGGGATTATTATCAGCCTTTTGGACGTTCTAAAACTGGGTATTTGGTTCGTAAATATGTGGATGACCTGTCTGATTATGCAGATATGTGGGATACAGGTATGAACGGGATTGTGATTCGTTATGCTGAAATATTACTAATGTATGCGGAATCAAAGATTGAGTCGAATCAAATAGATGATTCGGTATACCAGGTGTTGAACCAGATCAGAAAGAGAGCAGGAATGCCTGAAATTGACCGGTCAGTATATTCCGGACAAACAAAGATGAGAGAGCTTTTGAGACGTGAACGCCGTGTAGAACTGGCTTTGGAAGGAGTCCGTTGGTTTGATATCTGTCGCTGGAGGATTGGTGAAGAGGTAATGCCGGGAGATGTATATGGTTGTAGGCTTGGCACGGTAGATCAGGAAACCGGAGCATTGTCGCTGACAAATGAAAGCATTTTTGTTGAAACAAGAATTTTTAATCCGGATAAGAACTATTTGTATCCTATTCCACAGGATGTTATTGATGCTACACCGGCGATAAAACAGAATCCCAATTATTAACATATGGCAAAAAAAATGATATATATGATACAGGCTTTGTCCTGTATCATATTGTTGATTGCTTTTCCCTATAAAGCATATTCTGTAAATACATCCTACCGTAGTACATTGAATATGAATACTGATTGGGCATTCTATAGGGGGGATGTTCTGGATGGGGAAAAAGTCGACCTGACGGATACGGATTGGATACCGGCAACAATTCCTCATATAATGCAACTGGAGAAAAAACATTGTGGTGGAAATTCAATTTATCAAGGGATCGGGTGGTATCGCCGGTATTTTAAATTACCGCAAGTTTATAAAGATAAACGGATCACTGTCTCTTTTGAAGGTGTAATGACCTCGTGTGAGGTTTTTCTCAATGGGAAAAAAGTGGCAGTGAATCATGGTGGGTATATCGGTTTTGTTGCTGATATCACCGGTATGGTCGATTTTGAAGGGAATAATTTATTAGCTGTTCGTGTTACTGCAGAATATGATCCATTGACGCCTCCCGGCAAACCTCAGGGAAAGATGGATTTTTATTATTATAGTGGAATTTATCGTGATGTTAATATGGTCATTACTGATAAATTGTATGTTACGGATGCTGTAGATGAAGGAATTATTTCCGGGGGAGGTGTTTTTGTTTCCTATCCGAAAGTCACAAAGGAACAAGCACACGTTCATATAAAAACTCACTTGAAAAACTCACATCAGGAAAAACGTTCCGGTAAACTTGTAACTTGTCTTTTGGATAAAGATGGAAAAGAAGTTGTGTCCGGCACAAAAGATATCAGATTGGATCCAGGGGAGACTTTGTCATATGAACAGGATTTACAAGTCAACAATCCGCATTTATGGCATCCTTATGATCCGAAGCTTTATGTTTTAAAGTCGCAAATCGTTGTTAATGGAAATGTTGTAGATGAATATCTTAATCATGTAGGGATCCGGACTATCAAGTATACAACGGAAGATGGCTTTTTTATAAACGGTGAAAAGCTCTATTTGCGTGGAGCTAATCGACATCAGGCATTTCAGAATGTGGGCGATGCTGCATCGAATTCTATGCAGGAAAGAGAAGTCATTCAATTGAAACAAGGAGGTTTTAATGCAGTGAGAGCTGCCCATTATCCTCAGGATCCAGCTTTTCTGGATGCATGCGATAAATATGGTTTGTTGGTACTGGAATGTATTCCCGGTTGGCAGTATTTTAACAAAGATTCCGTATTCATTAAACGGCTTTATGAGGTAGCTCATAAAATGATAAGAAGAGATCGTAATCATCCGTCTATTATTTTATGGGAAACAGCTTTGAATGAATCACGTTATCCGGTGGAATTGGCTAAGGATATTTATACTATTGCTCATAAAGAATATCCGGGCGATCAGATGTATACATCCGGTGACTATTTTGGTAATGCAACCATGAAAGATTACTATGATGTCTTTTATAAACAGGTTGATAAATTTCCAAAAGATGGAGATGTGATGAGTAATTACTGGGAGGATCAGGTGGTCGTTAAACCTTTGCTGACTCGTGAATGGGGAGACGGTGTCGGTGAAAAACCTCAGGTTTCTATGACTGAAAATGAGGAAGAGTTGATGAAACAGAGTAGAAGCCGTATATTTCAGATGAATGGAAATGGATATTTCGACTGGTGTTACATGGATGCAAATCCTCGTATGGGTGGTCATTTTGTTTGGAGTTATAATGATTATGCGCGTGGTTGTTGTGATGAAACATTATATTGTGGTATTGTAGATATAAACCGATATCCTAAATTCTCTTATTACATGTTTCAAAGTATGCGGGATAAGAATATCAGCCAGCCTGGTTTATATAACGGTCCTATGGTGTATATTGCATCTTATAATGCATCCCCGGAATTTTCATCTTCGACGACGGATATTACTGTGTATTCAAACTGTGAAGAGGTGAAGTTGTATAGAAATAATAAATTGATTGGTATCCAAACCAGAAAAGAGCGGTCTGCTGAATTTGCATACATAGTTCAGAAAGGGGGCAGTCCTTCTTATGTTTTTGATGCAAAGGGGTATGAGGCTGGATGCTTGAAGGCAGAAGCATTGATCGATGGAAAAGTTGTAGCAGTACACAATGTTTGTACACCGGGGCAACCTCACCATATAGAGGTAGATATATATTGTAACGGTGTTTCTCCTATAGCTGACGGGAGCGATATGATTCCTGTTTATTTCAAAGTCTGTGATAAAAATGGGACAGTTGTAAATAGTTCGGATACGGAGATTTCTATTTCAGTATCCGGACAAGGTTCTTTAATCGGTGATGGGATAAAACGTATCGGAGTCAATCCGCAACGAACTGAAGGCGGGATAGGATTTGCTTTTATCAGGACAACTAAAGAAAATGGGAAGATATATATTTCTGCAAAGTCTAATAATTTGAAGGAAGGAAAAGCTGAAATAGAGACTTTACCTTTTGAAGGCAACTATGTTATTGACGGAGACCATCAAGTGTTTGGAGGAAATGAGGAAGATGGCGTTGTAAATGTGGTCGAATCTATGGAAAAGCACATTCTGGCAAAGAATGTGATTAATGTAGAAAAAGTTGAAGCTTCCGGTTTTCAACCAGGATATCCAATGTCCAATTTGACCGATGGAAATGATAAAAGCTGGTGGATCGCAGCTGATGAGCGGCTACCTCAAGTCGTGACTGTTCATTTATCGGAGCCTACCTACGTTTGTGGCAGCCGTATTTTGTTCCAGAAAGACAGTTCATCCTATGAGCATAAAGTAGAGATATCTACCGATGGAAAATCCTGGGAGTTGCTTTATAAAAGAGAATGCACAGGATGGGATTTTAAACCTGTTCAGATAGGAAAGAAAGTAAAATATTTCAGGGTAACAGTTTTGGGTGTCTCGGAAGGTAGGGCTGGTATCGGAGAAATTACATTATATGGTGATTAGGTATAATAATTCTCAATCATAGACTTCTGAAATCCCGGGCAATAGTAAGTTTATTATATATCCTACTATGCCCGGGTATTTTTTATTTCATATATTTGTGATTCAAAAAGGAAACGGGAAGCATGTTGGAGGAAAGGAAATTATTGAAAGAGTTAACCGAAGGATCAGAGTCTAGTTTTAACGCTCTGTACAATCTTTGGAGCGCCAGGCTTTACCGTTTTGCATTCTCTTATCTGAAATCGGACAGTGCAGCAAAGGATGTGGTGCAGGAAACGTTTGTGAAGATCTGGACGAACCGGGCCGGTATAAATCCGGATACATCCTTCAAGGCCTATTTGTTTACTATTTCTTATCATTTTTTATTGAAAGAGCTTCGCCGTCAATTGAATCATCCGCAAATGGAGAATTATCTGGAGATCAAAAAAGAAGTCGTTTCAGCGGAAGATGTAGAAGCTAAATATGATTTTGATCTTTTCCTGAAAGAATTAGAAACTGCCAAACAGAAGCTGACACCCCGCCAAAAAGAAATATTCACTTTGAATAAAGAATATAATCTTTCTATTACAGAGATAGCTTCCCGCTTATCTATAACGGAACAGGTTGTGCGTAACCAACTTTCAGCTGCATTGAAAGTATTGCGTAGAGAATTATCCAATTATTCCTACTTATTCATATTATTCACGATATACTTCTGAGGAATATGTTTTATAGCATGCGAAAATGTATGTTATAAATGTGGTCTTTCGGGATATAACTCATAAACAGACGAAATCTCCGGTTTATGAGTACATCAGTATATAGAAATTTGAAAGATTGGTTGACGAAATATCAGGCTGAAAAAATAAGCCGGGAAGAATTTCGTGAACTCAGGCAAGAAATCGATAATCATTCGGATGAAGAACTTTTTCCTGTATTGCTCGATAGTTGGAATAGTTGGGATAATAACGAATGTTTATCGCCGGAAGATGCCCAAATCTTATTGCTTCGTATCCGGCAAGAAATGAATGTAAAGCCTGTTACCGGAATAAGAAAGTTGGCCTGGCGACAAATCGCAGCAGCTGTGGCCTTTTTATTAATGGGAAGCTTATCAGTCTATTTATATGTTGATAACCGTGAAATTACTCAGTTAGCAGACCGCGTTATGGAAGTTAAGGTCGGGAAAGGAGAGCGGGTTTCAATCACTTTACCGGATGGAACGGCTGTAAAACTTAATTCCGAATCTGTGCTTTCGTATAAACAGGATTTTGGAAAAAAAGACCGCCGTGTGTCTCTTTCCGGCGAAGGATATTTCGATGTGCAAAAAGACGTGCAAAAAAGATTCGTAGTGAATACCGAATTTATGGATATTGAAGTAACTGGTACTTCGTTCAATGTATATGCTTATTCCAATAAGGATATACTGGAAATGGCATTGGTGCAGGGTAGTGTGACTGTTTCTTCTGTCTGTCCGCCTTTTGAGAAAATACATGTCGTACCGAATGAGAAAGTTATTTATGATAAGAGAACAGGGCTAATGAAGAAAATAACAACTTCAAATATATTAGAAACAGCCTGGGTAAGTAAAGAATTGGTGTTCAGGTCTGAATCGATAGATAATGTATTGAAGAGAGTCGGGCGGAAATATGGCGTATCTTTTGAAATCGAGGATTCATCATTTGTTAAGGAAACTTATACCGGTGTGTTTGATAAAGAAGAGATTGAAGAGGTAATGAGGATACTGAAAATTCATTACGGATTTGATTATAAGATAAAAGGAGAAGTCATTCAACTTTTTGTGACAAATAAATAAAGTATTAACCTTAAAAAAGAGAAGCATGAAAACATAGGAAGAAGAAAAAAATATCCGGAAAGCGGGCCGGCTCTCCGGATAAATCGTCGAATTCAGTTCGAGAAGCTATGTGATAGCATAGCTATAAAAAAACTAAAAGTCAACTTTAAATTTCTTATTATGAATGTTATACAAAACGTAGTTAAGATAAAGTGTAAAAGTACGAAATTTTGTGGAACAAACTTATTACTTGTACTAAGTTTTATCTTTTTAACAACAATATCAGCGAATGCTCAGACAGGCATTGTTAACTTGAAATTAGAGAATGTGACATTACCACGTCTTTTTCAGGAAATAGAAAAGCAGTCAACTTACCGTTTTTCTTATAGGGATGCAGATCTTACAGGAAAAGAACCCGTTACAGTCTCAGTGAAGGAACAATCATTAAAAAGTTTATTAACAGGAATTTTATCGAAACGAAATCTTCAGTATCAAGTCTCGGGAAATAAGATACTGATTACAGTATCATCCACGCAATCTCCGAAATCGACGGGGAAAAAGGAGGTGAGCGGAGTTGTTGTCGATGATAAAGGCGAACCGATCATCGGAGCCAATATCATAGAGAAAGGGACGACCAATGGGATCATGACTGATGCCAATGGTGTATTCTCTTTGACGGTAACTGCTGGTGCACAGATTCAGGTTTCATATATCGGATATTTATCACAAGAGATCAATGTGGGTAATAAAAGTGATTTTCAGATCATTTTAAAAGAAGATCTTCATACATTGGAAGAAGTGGTTGTGGTAGGATACGGTACGCGGCAGAAAAGTACATTAACAGGATCTGTATCTTCTGTAAAAGGTACTGAAATAATGAAATCTCCTACAGCAAATATATCATCTGCTTTTGCAGGGCGTCTACCTGGAGTCGTTGTAAATAGCCGTAGTGGAGAACCCGGAGGTGATGATGCCAGTATTCTGGTTCGTGGGCGAGGTACTACCGGTGATAGTAGTCCGCTGATACTTATCGATGGAGTGGAACGTCCCGGTCTAGGTCAGCTTAATCCCAATGATATTGAAAGTGTGAACGTTCTGAAAGATTCTGAAGCCGCTATTTATGGTTCACGTGCCTCTAATGGAGTGATCGTTGTTACGACAAAGAGAGGTGTAAAAGGGAAACCGACAATTAATTTCTCGTATAATCAGACATTTGCCCAGCCTACCAGAAATCCTAAAATGGCGGATGCTTATACCTTTGCATCTGTAGCAAATGAAATCCGTATCAGAGAGCATGCTGATCCGAATACACAACCTGTTATGGCTTATACACCGGAAGAAATGGAAAAATTTAGAGTTGGAACGGAGTCCGGATATACTTCAACCAATTTCTTTGATGAAATGATTCGCAATTGGACTCCACAACACCGAACGAATTTATCGATTTCAGGTGGTGGTGATCGGGTAAATTACTTTCTGTCTTTAGGTGAATTGAAACAGAATGGCCAATTCGAGGGGAGCACTATTAAATACAACCAATATAATATTCGTTCTAATATAGATGTTAAAGTAGCACATGGTCTGACTGCAAGCCTGGATGTCGCAGGTCAATATGATTCTCGTCATTGTCCTTATTACAGTGCTTATGATTTAATTAGTCATATTTTCCTTTATGCGCCACATTGGCAATTATATTGGCCAGGGACCGACTATCTTCAACCCTTGCGAGGTGATCAGAATATTGTTAATATGATCAATGATAATGCGGGATGGCATGAGATTAAGAATAGTAAATTCGAGGGAAATCTGTCATTGAAATGGGAAGTTCCATGGGTAAAAGGATTGGCTCTTACGGCACGTGGTTCGTATGATGCACGTTTTAAATATTGGAAAACATTCCAAACGCCGTCTTATGTGTATAATAAAGACGGAGCAACTGGAGAATATGTTAAACGACTGGATGGTATGGGACCAGCGAAAGCATCCTTGCAAGACAGGAGCGATATGCCTTCATCCATTTATCTTCTGTTAAAAGCCGATTATTCTCATTCTTTTGGAGATCATAATCTGGATCTCATGTTAGGTTATGAGCAGACACAGACAAAGGGATATTATCTGAGTGCCAGTAAACCGGAATTTGAATCGACATCTCTTCCTATATTGAATGTAGGGGGAACGGATAAAACGAAGTGGGGTATCGAAGGTTATGGTAGCGAGTTTGCCAGACAGAATTATTTGGGAAGATTGAATTATGACTATAAGGGAAAATATATCCTGCAGGGAACTTTGAGAGTCGATGGCTCATCGAACTTCCCCAAAAACAACCGTTTCGGTTATTTCCCTAGTTTCTCTGCTGCATGGAGATTGTCAGAAGAATCATTTATGAAGAATATGGATTGGTTGAACAATTTGAAAGTAAGAGCGAGTTGGGGTATGATGGGAAATGATAAAATAGATAATTTTCAGTACCTGATGACTTATTCTTACGGCAATAATTATGTAGTTAACAATATGGATGTCCAGGGTATTTATGAAACACGTGTACCTAATCCGAATGTTACCTGGGAGACATCCAAGACTTGGAATGTGGGTTTGGATGCAAATTTATGGAATGGAAAACTAGGAGTGGAATTTGATTATTTCCGTTCTATGCGAGATGATATTCTGGGTAAACGTAATGCGACAGTTCCTGGTTATACCGGTATAACTTTGCCGGACGAGAATATTGCAAGTGTTCTTAATCGCGGATTTGAATTGGTATTGACGCATTATAATACCGCGGGGGATTTTACCTATTCTATTTCCGGAAATCTAGCGTTCGCCCGTAACGAAGTAAAATTTATAGATGAGGCTCCGGCTGCCGAACCCTATCAGGTCAAAACAGGAAATCCTTACGGTTCTGAATTATATTATGACGCAATCGGTATATTTAAAGATGAGGAACACCTGGCTAGCTATCCGCATCTATCGAATGCAGGCCCTGGCGACCTGATTTTCAGAGATACGAATGGAGATGGTGTGATCAATGAAAAAGACCAAATATTGATCACTAAAACAGATATTCCTGAAATGACATTTGGGTTGACGGGAACTGTCCAGTACAAAGGCTTTGATTTGTCAGTACTTCTACAGGGACAGGAAAGATGTAATGTTCCTATGGTCAAAGGTAAAGGCAATATCTATTCCAACTTCTTCAGTACGATGAGTGATACTTGGGGTGGTTTTTTACAATGGCGTGCCGATGGCCGATGGATTCCGGGAGCAGACAATTCAAATGCGACGATGCCGCGTGCTAATTCTGCAAATGCAAATGTCAACTCCGGTTATAATACCCATTGGATCAGAAACGGAGGATTTCTTAGATTAAAGAATCTTGAAATCGGATATACTTTGCCGAAACCGATTGTTAATAAAATGGGTTTAAGCGATATTCGTATTTCTGCCAGCGGAAATAATCTTTTCCTGATATATGACAGTATGAGAGATCTTGGATATGACCCTGAAACCAATGATTATTGGTATTATTCAATTCAGAGGACAATTAATTTTGGCGTTAATGTAACCTTTTAAAAAGTAGTGTTATGAAAAAGATTAAATATATACTATATTCTATACTCTCCGTTTTATTCTTGAATTCATGCAATATTTTGGATCTTAAACCTTTGGATAAATTATCGGATGAGGATGTATGGAACGATCCTTCTTTAATGCAATTATACGTAAATAGCTGCTATATTGCTTTACCTCATGGCTTTAACCAATATATGCAAGGTAGTTATACTGATGAACTTTGGTCTCGCTCAAACGATTATGCCTCACAGGAATTGCTTGCCGGGGCATTGGATCCAGATAATGTGAATAGTTTACCTACACATCTCAATTATTGGGGGACCGCTTATTCTAATATAAGAAAGATAAACACTTTTTTCGATAAGTCTCAAGGCTCACCTCTTTCTGAAGAACAGCGTAATGGAATGCTTGGTGAATTGAAATTTCTGCGTGCATATATCTATGCACATCTGTTATGGTGTTATGGCGGAGTTCCTATTATAACAAAAGTGTATGAGCTTAACGAAGACTACAGTATACCCAGAAATAGTTATGAAGAATGTGTGAATTTTATTGTAACGGAACTGGAAGAAGCAAAATCTATGTTGCCGGATAAGCAACCTGCAAATCAAACCGGTCGTGCTTCAGGTGATGCTTGTCAGGCTTTGATGGCAAGAGTCCTTTTATATTGGGCAAGCCCGCTCCATAATCCCGACAATGATATGGCGCGTTGGGAAAGAGCAGCAAAGGCTATAGAAAAGTTAATAGATACTCGTTATAGTCTTCAGGATGATTATGAATCGATTTTTCTAAAGGATAATGATGAAATTATATTTGCACGACAATTTACTCAAAGTAATTCAACGGTTTTTAGTATGGTACAAGGACGTAGTGGAGATGGCGGACATGGAACAATGGACCCGTTACAAAACCTGGTTAATTCATATGAGATGAAAGCTACGGGAAAATTACCTTGCGTAGAACAATCAGATGGAACATATCGTCCTGATCCGACTTCAGGATATGACCCTCAAAATCCGTATGAAGGACGTGATCCCCGGTTCTATGCGTCGATCTTATATGACGGTTCCGTATGGCAAGGGCGTGAAACGGAAACATTTAAAGGAGGAAGAGATAATAAAGATTATACAGGGGGAGGATCGACCTGGCTTGCGAGTGAAACCAGTTACTATTTGCGTAAATTCCTGGATGAATCTATACCTCCGACAGGCTCTTCTCAAAAGCCTACAAGTCCGTGGATATTCTTTCGCTATGCAGAGGTTCTGTTGAATTACGCAGAAGCAAAATTCGAATTGGGCGATGAAGATACAGCAAGAAAATATCTGAATATGGTACGTCGTCGTTCCAGTGTCCGGATGCCTGATGTAACAGATAGCGGAGAAACATTGAGAAAACGTATTCGAAATGAAAGACGTGTAGAACTTGCGCTTGAGTATCATCGTTTCTTTGACGTTCGGCGTTGGAAAATCGCAGAAGAAACAGAAAAGAAACCTCTGATTTCGATGGAAATTATAAAAGAAGACGACCAGACGAAGAAATATACGGAGGTAATAAAATTTCGACGCAACTTTTACCCTAAGAATTATTATTTACCGATCCCCAGGACAGAAGTAGAGAAAAGTCTGGGGTCTATCGAACAAAATCCAGGATATTAATTGTGTTTTTAATTAATGTCTTAATATCACACATGTAAAGAATAAAGTAAATATGAAACGATCTGTTAGTTTTATAATATCAATGCTCTTATTTCTGATGGGAGCAGTCAATGCTTCGTCTGATCTGGAGCAGCATTTTATTAAACCTCCTGCTGATTGTCGTCCGCATGTCCTTTGGCAATGGCTTGGAGGAATGGTGAGCAGGGAAGGAATTACGAAAGATCTGGAAGCCATGGCAGCCCAGGGGATCGGAGGAACCATGATCATGGTTATGTCCGACCAGCAACCTTGGCCGTCTGTTTTCTCATATCGCGATTATCCGGGGAAAGTGAAAGTTCTAAGCGATGAATGGTTTGATTTGATGAATTTTGCCATAGGGGAATCGGATCGTTTAGGGTTAGAGGTAAGGTTATTCATTTGTACCGGTTGGAGTCATACCGGCGGACCGTGGGTCCCTGCTGAGAAGAGTCTTAAACGACTTTCATATTCAAAGAAAATGGTAGAAGGCCCTGTCTTTTTTGATGCGGTTTTGGAAAAGCCTTATGTCCCCACTCCTTCATTTTCTATACCAGAATGGAATAAGGATAGACAGAAAATACCAGATTTGGGAACCTTTAATAAAGATATGCTGGTACTGGCTGTTCCGGAAACTAAACCTGGGGAAATAATAGATCCGGATAAAATTATCGTATTAACCGATAAAATGGATGTAAATGGAAGACTCGTATGGAATGTTCCTGAAGGTAAGTGGAATATATGGAGAATGGCACTTGTTACAGCTAACAGTTTCAATCATCCTGCTGATATAGAAACGGTAGGGCATGAAGTAGACCGGATGGATCCGGATGCAATCCGTCTTGTGTATGATAATATAGTAGGGCGGATCAATAAGGAAGCGAAACAGAAGGGGTATACTTCTTTCAAAGGGTTTGAAAATGACAGTTACGAAGCCGGTTATCAGGATTTTGGAAATGACTTTATTGAAGAATTCCGGAAAAGACGAGGATATGACTGTACTCTTTGGTTGCCGGCCTGGAAAGATAATAAGATGGTCATTAAAGATCAGGAACTGACAAATCGTTTTCGTTGGGATATGCAAAGAACGATTTCCGAATTATATGCGGAAAGGTTCCATGGAAAGTTACAGCAATTGGCAGATGAAAATAATCTGGAATGGTTGTTGGAACCTTATTTTGGTATTCCTCTCGATTGGCAGTCTATTGCCGGGATATCTAAAAAGCCGGGTGTGGAATTCTGGGTAAGATCACATTTGGACCAACACGGGAAAAGGCAAGGACCTCCGTCGGATATTATCGGTACATCAATGGAAGCATCTTCTTTATATGGGCGGAATGTAATATGGGCTGAAGCTTTTACCGCAGAACCTTATCAAAGTGCCTGGAGAAATGATCCGTGGATATTGAAAGACGAAGCGGACTATGCATTGACTAAAGGCGTAAATCAGTTTTATATACACGGATTTTACCATAATGCATTCTCTGATAAATATCAACCGGGATTCACCATGGGCTATTTTGGTACACAATATTGCCGGTATCTTACCTGGTGGCCCTTTGCCGGAGCATGGCATAACTATCTTGCCCGATGTAATTATATGATGCAGGCAGGACTACCTGTTGCCGATGCATTGGTGTACCCTACTAAAATCTCTTCCATGCCGACGCTTATCGAAGGACGTTATCGCCAGGTATGTCTTACGGATGATGTTTTATTGGAAAAGTTGAGTGTTCGTGATGGTAAGCTTGTTTTGCCTCATGGCACTGAATTCAACGCATTGATATTGAAAGAAGGAGAGCGTTTACGTCCGGAAGCATTGGCAAAAATACGGGATTTGGTTGCCCAGGGTGCCACTTTAATTGGAAATCCTCCTCCTGTTCAATCATTGAGCATGGAGAATTATCCGGAATGCGATGAGAGAATGCAACGGTTGATCTCTGAATTGTGGTTTGGCTTATCAGCAACCTCTGCATCTGATATTCAGTTTGGCAAAGGACGTGTTCTTTCCGGAATGCCGGTAGATGCAGCAATGGAAAAAGTAATGGGACTTCCGGAGTTGTTTTTCCAATCTACAGGAGACCCTTGGGAAGTAAAAGATATGCTTTACGGGCAACGCAAACTTTCTCAGGGAGATCTTTATTTCATCAGCCATCGGGGTGGAGAAAAGGTGAAAGCGAAGGTGAACATTAAATGGAACGGACTTCAGCCTGAATGGTGGAATGCTGTTAACGGGGAGCGACGTGAGCTTACTGAGTATGATGTTTTTGACGGACGTATCATTATTCCGGTTGAAATGCTTCCTCGTGAAAGCGGATTCTTGGTCTTTACCAAACCTATTTCAGAGAAGACGGTGCGGACTCCGAATTTTCGGAAAAAAGAGGAAGTACAACAAATTGTAGGTAAATGGAATGTTAGTTTTGATCCTCGTTGGGGAGGTCCTAAACAAGTTGTCTTCGATAAATTGCATGATTGGGCTGAAAATCCGGATAAGGGAATCAAATATTACTCTGGTATAGCGAAATACAAGATTTCATTTAATGCGGCAGATGTTTCAGCATCAATACTAGATTTGGGTATTGTGAAAAATATGGCCCGGGTTATTTTAAATGGAAAGGAGCTAGGCATTGTCTGGTGTACGCCGTGGCAGGTGCAGGTACCACAAGGTTTACTCAAAAGTCAGGGGAATATTCTGGAAATAGAAGTTGCCAATACCTGGGCAAACAGGATGATTGGTGATGAACAATATCCTGATGATGCCGAATATATCAATCCTGGTACTCCAGGAGATCGCCCCGGCGGTTACGATAAGTATACGCTGGGTTATGGTCTGAAAGAATTGCCGGATTGGTTTATCAAGAATAAGCGGCGTCCGGTGAAAGATAGATATACATTTACTTCATGGAAATTCTATAATAAAGATTCGCCATTGCAGCAATCGGGACTTATCGGACCTGTTACTTTGCAGAAATAACTGAATGATTAAAAAATGGGGAGTGGTTCAAAATCAATGGAGCTTACTCCCCGTTTCTTTGCTGTGGAAATCTGCGAATGTTATCGAGCTCCTGGTGTTTATTGATTATCTTTGCAAAAATGATTGAAACGCTTTATGGAACGCTTTGCCGCAATAGATTTTGAGACCGCCAATGGGAAACGCAGTAGTATATGTAGTGTCGGGGTTGTCATTGTAGAAGACAATCAGGTTATCGACCAGGCATATAGTTTGATTCGTCCGTATCCCAATTATTATACCCAGTGGACCACTGCTGTTCATGGCCTGACACCGGAAGATACGAACGAGGCTCCTGACTTTGAAGAAGTCTGGGCGAAGATAGCACCGAAGATTGCGGATCTGCCTCTGGTAGCTCATAACAGTCCTTTCGATGAAGGATGCTTGAAAGCCGCCCATATGGCTTATGAACTGGCTTATCCCAAATATCAGTTCTATTGTACCTGCCGGTTATCCCGAAAGATGTACCCTTTTCTGGTCAACCACCAGCTGCATACCGTAGCAGCCTATTGCGGATATGACCTGACGAATCATCATCATGCGATGGCAGATGCTTACGCCTGTGCGCATATCGCAGTCGCAATGATGTGTGAGAAAGGCGTACATACTTTGCAGGAACTATTATTGTCCTGTACTAAAAGAAGTTGACAAAGGAATATTTGCTGTTTAGAAGGAAAAAGCTTACATTCATCAAATAAATTTTATTCTATCTCAATTTGGAGGTAGCTTTGAAAGCTTTTGATATTCTAACGTAAATAAAATATGATGTATCGTTTACAGAAATGGATTTCACCTGTAATATTAGCTGTTATATGCCAACAGGCAATACGGTTGGTAACCGATATTTCTATAGATAATACTTTTTGGGTTACACCTTCACAACATCTGAGAGAACTAATAATTAGTCCTCCTTTTTTTTATTTAATTGACAGGGGATTGTATCTGCTCTTTGTAAAAAGAAGTACAAATAAAAAAGGGGGGAAAAATATTGTAAAAGAATATGGGTTGGCTGCAGCTTACTTCTCTATATGCATTATTGTTACAGTTTTTATTATACATGTTTTATTGAGTCTGCCGGATTACTTTAGAGATTATGTAATTGCAGTAATGGTCTGTGTGCCTATCTTGTTGTTTTATTTTACATTGATACGGAATGAATATAATAGAAAAAAGGTCGATGAGCAGAACTTTGAATTGGAAAGGGTAAAAGCTGCTCAGCTTGAAACAGAGATGAAGTTCCTGAAAGCCCAGTATCATCCGCATTTTCTGTTTAATGCATTGAATACAATTTATTTTCTGGTAGATGAAACTAATATGGCTGCAAAAGAAGGTATCGAGCTTCTTTCGGGTTTGTTGAGATATCGGCTTTATGATGCGGAAGAACAGGTTGCGTTAGAGGATGAACTTCAATTTCTTACTACATATATCGCATTTCAGAAACTTCGGATTGAAGAAGGTGTGAAAGTGGATTTCTCAACAGAGATAGCCGATAACCAAAGGAAAATCCATCCGTTACTATTTCATCCGTTACTTGAGAACGCCTTCAAATATGTAAATGGGAATTTTCATATCGACATTCGGGTAAGTCAACAAGGTAATATGATTATTTTCAAAATAGCCAATACGATCATAAGGTATCCTGAATCCGAACAAAAGGCAGGGATAGGACTCGTTAATCTTAAACAGAGATTATCAATACTTTATCCGGGGAGACATGATTTGTCAATCGACAAAGAACAGGATTTGTTCACAGCAACATTAACTATAGAGATGGAATAATATGAAAATAAGATGTGTTATAACAGATGATGAGCCTTTGGCTCGTAAAGGATTGCGGGAATATATCGGAAAAGTAGATATTCTGGAATTAGCAGGAGAATGTAAGAATGCGATCGAATTGAATAATCTATTACAAACGACGAAGGTCGATTTATTATTCCTTGATATTGAGATGCCGTATTTATCGGGTCTCGATTTTTTAGCCAATATGGAAAATCCGCCTCTCACTGTAATTACTTCAGCTTATGAAAAGTATGCTTTGAAAAGCTATGAATTCCACGTGTCGGACTATTTGTTAAAACCGATTTCATTTGCGCGGTTCATGAAAGCCATAAATAATATACAAGTTACTATGGAAAAGGCTGGAAAAGAAATCGACTCGCGTTCATACGTTTTTGTCCGGAGCAATAAGCAGCTGAAGAAAATCATATTCGAGCAGATATTATTTATAGAGAGTATGGAAAACTATGTCATTATAAATACGCAGTCATCGAAAGATATAGTCAGTATCCCTTTAAAACAATTCGGGGCCATATTACCGCAAAATTCATTCATGCAGGTACATCGTTCCTATATCGTTAATATCAATAAAATTGACGCTGTAACAGGTAATCAACTAAAAATAGGAGACAAGATGCTCCCCATCGGGCGTAGCCAGCGTGAAGATGTGATGAGCATGTTAGGCAGTTATATCATTTCCCCTAAAAAGGAGTAAAAGGAGAAAAAATGTAGTATATCCATCGATATATGTCGTTCGTCAATATTTTTTGTTTTAGGCGGTTCACCGGAATAATTTTGACCGTAAGTAACTTAAAACAAGATATATTATGGTCAACAGATTCTTCTTTTCCGTTCTTCTGTTCATTGGCTTTTTCTCCCTGAACACTTACGCACAAAGTATCAGGATTTCGGGACGCATTATCGATGATAGCGGTCAGGCTATACCCAATTGTACCGTGATGCTTTACCATGAACAGGATAGTACTTTGGTCAGTGGATTGATATCTGATACAAATGGATTGTTTACGGTTCATGCGAATTCAAAAAGCTCTTATCTGATCGAAATTTACATGCTGGGGTTTGAAAAAAATATCTCTTTTCTGGAAGTCAAAACCGAAAATATAGATATGGGAGATATTCGGTTAAAAGAATCTGCAGTCAGTCTGTCGGAGATAACAGTTACAGCCGCTAAAAACGAAATTGTGTTTTCTCCCGGGAAAACAATTATCAACCTGTCTTCTCCTCTTACCCAGGCAGGAAGCAATGTGTTGGATGTATTAAAAACAATGCCGGGTGTCTTTGTTAGTGAAGACGGGACCGTATCACTGAACGGACAGAGCGGTTCGCAGATAATTGTCAATAACAAATCCACCTATTTGTCAGGAGATAATCTTATGAACCTGTTACGTTCTATACCGGCAACCTCCGTAAGTAAAATAGAACTGATCACCCATCCTTCGGTGCAGTATGATGCAGCGGGAAATGCGGGTATTATTAATCTGCAAATGGACAGGCATTTTTTCAGAGGAACCAGTCTTGCCGTCAATTCTCGTTATACGCAAGGTAAATATGCCAGCGGTGATGTCGGTTTTAATTACGCATACCGTGATGGAAAATTGTGCCTGTTTGCTGACTATTCTTATTACACGGGTAAAGGCTACAATGATTTAAATGTTATACGGGAAGACCTGCATTTGGTCACTCAGGAACCGTTGGGTAAATTTATGCACCAGCATACATACAGAAAATGGAAATATGACTCTCATTATTATCGTGTAGGATTTGATTATGATATCTCATCGAAAATCTATCTGGGAGTCTATTCCAACGGTTTTATTATGGACCGGAGACAGGACGGGGATATCAGCTCCCGGATTTTCGAATCAGGTCATCCATTGCGGTCGGAACTGTTTACGAATAACAGGAACAATAAATATCCCCGTTCTTATGCAGGAGGCATAAATATGTCGTACAAACCGGAGGAAGAAGTAGAATGGAATAACTATTTCGATTTTGTCTATCACAATCAGCCTGAAAATCAGTTTCAGTATGATGTTTTCAACGACTTTGTTTCAGGGCAACAAAAACAAGATACCTTGAAAGGTGATATGGGGGGGAAGATACGTATTTATGCGGGAGAAAGTAATATTAGTTTTCCGTTAGGCAAGAGCAAAGTACGTGCCGGAGCAAAAACTTCCTTTGTTTCTGTCGATAATTTTACCCTTTATCACAATCGGTCTGATAATGAATGGAAAGAAGATGTTCAGCTGAGCCGACAGTTCTCTTATAATGAGAATATAAATGCTGTTTATTTACAGCTTGAAACCCGTTTTTCAGACAGGCTATCCACACAAATAGGATTCAGGGTTGAAAATACAAATGTAAAAGGAATCTCCCAGCATTACACACATTTGTTTCCCTCGGTAACTTTAGAATATAAGCTTCCGAACGAGAATGCCTTGTCTGCCCTCTATTCCAGACGTATAAACCGTCCTAACTACAATGACATGAATCCTTTCGTCTATATATTCGACAATTATATGTACGAACAAGGAAATCCGGATTTGAAACCTTCGTTGTCCGATAACATAGAACTGTCTTTTGTCTGGAAAGACAAGATGAAAGCAAGTCTTTTCCTGTTACATGTGAAAGACCCTATCAGCAAAAGTTTTCACCTGGAAGAAAACGACCGGATATTGGTTTATCCCGATAATTTATCATCCAGCTACTCATACGGATTACGTTTAAATTCCACAGTCTTCAGTCCGGTTACCTGCTGGAAAGTGAGTGCGAATCTCTCATTGAATTATAAAAGATATAAATGGTTCTTTTTTGACAAAGAAGAAAAAGCATCCCTGTTTTCTCCTTATGCAGGCTTCAACAACCTGTTTGAATTCTCCCAAAACTGGACAGCGGAAATAAATTTATCCTATCGGGGGAAAAACGCTGACGGACAATATTCTTTTAAGCCCATGTTTATTGCCAATGCCGGAATACGCCGTCAAATATTTAAGGGTAATGGAACCATCTCTTTTACTGTCGATGACATCTTCGAATCCAACCTGCTGAAAGGAGAAGTGAGAATGCCCGGGCGGTTTTATAATAGTCGAGAAAGGGAATTGGGAAGGCTTTTTCGTCTTTCTTTCTCGTATCGGCTCCGACAGGGAAAAGAAGCCAAAGCCGCCAACCGGAAAAGATATGTAGATGAAAGTAATCGTATTTGAATGTTTCATCAAAATCTATTCGGTGATCTCGGGAGACGGCTGTTGTTTTCCTGCAATTTTATCTACTACAATGGCAATCGCTCCGTCACCAGTGACATTACAAGCCGTACCGAAGCTATCCATCGCGATATAAAGTGCGATCATCAAAGCCTGTAAGGTCTCGTTGAAACCAAGCATACTCTGTAGTAATCCCAGTGCAGCCATGATCGCCCCTCCCGGAACACCCGGAGCAGCTACCATCGTTATACCCAGCATCATGATAAAACCAGCCATTCCGGCAAAAGTAACCGGTTCTCCGGCCATGTACATGATTGCCATAGCACAAGCCGTGATCTTCATCGTGCTACCGGATAGATGGATTGTGGCACAGAGAGGCACAGTGAAAATCGCAATGGTTTCCCGGACCCCGTTTTTTATGGTCTGTGCCAGTGTTACCGGTATAGTTGCCGCCGAGGACTGGGTGCCCAGCGCAGTAGCATAAGCCGGTAACATATTCTTTAGGAGCCGGAACGGATTTCTGCCGCTGATACCTCCCGCAACAGAAAACTGGATGATTAAAAGCACTACGTGGAGGACGAATATGACGATGATCACTTTCAGGAACATCGCTATGATACTCATTACCTGTCCGCTAACCGTCATGTTCAGGAAAATACCGAAAATGTGCAAAGGTAATAGCGGAATGATCACAGCCTCGATCAGTATCGTTATGATCTTTTGAAAGTCGTTGAATGCATCCCGTAAGGTATTACCGCTGATATAAGAAAGCCCGAGGCCGATCGTAAACGACAGAAGCAAAGCCGTCATTACATCCATCAGGGGAGGCATCGCCACAGTGAAATAAGGTGTCAGCATGAAATCTTCCGGATTATCCATTGCCGTCAGTTCTGCATTGGCAGGCAGGATATGGGGAAAGATGGCAGAGCTGCTGAAAAAAGTAAAGAATCCGGAAAAGATAGTAGAGCCGTAAGCGATCAGGGCTGTAATAGCCAGCAGTTTTCCGGCCCCTTTACCAAGGTCTCCGATAGCAGGTGTTACCAGGCCCAGGATGATAAGAGGGATGGAGAACGAAAGGAAGTTCCCGAACAACGAGTTGAAGGTTACAAAGATACGCGCGATGCCATTCGGTAAAAACTGGCCGAATAAAACACCGGCAGCGATGGCAATAACTACTCTAGTCAGTAGCGATACTTTCAGCTTTTTCATTTATCCTTTTTATTTTGTACCCGATGGCGGCAACCGTTATGCTCATCAATGGGCTGATTAGATTAAAGAAACAATAAGGTAAATAGGTCAGTGTAGCGACACCCAGAATGGTCGCCTGTGTCATACCGCAGGTATTCCAGGGAATAAGTACCGAAGTGACGGTCACAGAATCTTCCGTCGTACGGCTCAGCAGACGGCTCTCATATCCTTTTTTCTGGTAGATATCTTTGAACATATTACCTGTCAGGATGATGGAGATATATTGGTCGGCAGTACAGATATTCAGGAACAGACCGGATGCAACCGTTGAAGCGACCAGTCCTACCGTCCGTTTCATAAAACGGATAAATACGGAAGTGATGCTTCCCAACATTCCACTGGCAGTCATAGCCCCGCCGAAACACATGGCGCAGATGATCAGCCAGATCGTGTTCATCATACCGCTCATGCCCCGGGTGGAAACCAACTCGTTCAAATCCGGATTCCCTGTCTGGATCTGTGTGCTGCCATAGAAGGTCATGATTAGTCCCTTGAACTGTGATTGCATATTTTCTATCGGCAAACCGGATATTTCCTGTAGCAGATGAGGCTGGAAGATCAGAGCGAATATACCGGCCAGAGCAGTGGAAATGAAAAGGGTGATGATAGACGGTATGCGTTTGGCTATAAGGATACCTGTTATGATCGGGACGATCAATAGCCATAAAGAAATATCGAATGTCTCTTTTAAAGAGGCAGAATACATGGCAATCTGATCGGAAGCGGTTGCTTCGTGTGTCAGTCCGGCTACGGTGAAGATCACTAATGTAATCACTATGGACGGGACTGTGGTGATCATCATGTATTTGATGTGCTTGAACAGCGGCGTGTCCGTCACGGATGAGGCAAGGATGGTCGTATCTGAAAGTGGGGATATTTTATCTCCGAAATAAGCGCCGGAAACAATAGCCCCAGCAATCCAGCCATCGTCAAATCCTTGTGCTTGCCCGATGCCCAGGAGGGCGATACCGATAGTTGCTATGGTGGTCCAGGAGCTTCCGGTCATAACGGAAACTATGGCACAGATAACACAGGTGGATGTCAGAAAGAAACTGGGATGAATGATCTGCATCCCGTAATAGATCAATGTCGGGACGACTCCACTTATCATCCAGCTACCGGATAAAGCTCCGATGATCAATAAAATGATCAAAGCCGTAGCCACTCCGGATATATTATTGATCATCGCCAGTTCGATCGCTTTCCAGCGCACTTTGCTGTATCCCATAGCGATCAGACAACAAACAGCTGTGGCTGTAAGCAGTACCACCTGACTTCCTCCGCTCAGGGCATCGCTGCCGAATATCCGGATTGTGACAAACAAAAGGGCTACCAATACAAGTATGGGAACCAGTGAAAGTAAAGGTGAGGGTATCTTTATGGGATTATGATCCATTATTATATATATGCTTTGAATTATTTGCCTGCAAAAATACGCAAAAATAATCTATATATTGACATACAGGATTTCAATATCCCGATGATAAGTAGTTCAAATAAATAAAATTGACAAAATGTTATTTTATCTTGTTGGAGATTTTGTTGTATGTATTCCGGTATATGTCCGTGCGGATTTATGCGACTGTGGAATAGTTGTGTGTTGTCATGTTGGACTCGTTGGAGTGGAAAATGAAGCAAACTGGTGCACTAGGCGGTAATATCGAACGGTTTGTTTGAAATAGATGGGATTTGCTATTTATATGCTAATCTGTTTGTGATTCGTTTTTGAATCTTTTAGCGAAATAAAAATGTTTTATAGTATTATTTTTAACGGAAAAGTCCGCTATCCTGTTTGAATGGCAACTGAATTTAACATATATTTCATTTAAAACGAACCCTCTTCTTGTTTAAAATGAGAAAAAACTCGTTTTAAACGAACTTCAAAAAATACAATGTAAATCTGTGAAAAGCTTTAAAGTGGAAGAAATGTTAAATAATGTAGTTTTATTCCGGCCGGATGATGAACGTTTGTAAATAGTGGTGTCGCTTGTAAAGGGTATATTGTATCATAATGACCTCTTGTTGCCTGAATAGTAATCTTTTTGATTTTTTACTCAAGGCTGCGCTGTGTCAGGACTTCTGAATTAAATAATCATTTTATTATGAAAATATGAAAGTCCATATACCCTCCTTCTATTTTTCTGCGCCTTTAATTATGATGAGGGATATTTTCCACTCATAAATTAAAGTAAATGGAGCAAATAGATAATTATATACAATCATTTTTGAATGGATCTCTGGATGCCGAGAGCCATGCTGTTTTACGGCAGTGGATCAAAGAAAAACCGGAGAATAGGGAATATTTCCAAAATACGGTAGCTATATGGAAAGCGACCGGAGTAATGTCGAATGCCGATGGTTTCGATGTTGCAAGTGCCATCGGTAAGTTTAAGGAAGAAACCCAACCGGCTAACCGGATCAATTTCTATCGCCGTGCATTGACATTTTCAGCTGCCGCTATCATTCTTTTATTGTGTGGAGTTTCTTCGTTATTCTTTTTGTGGCAATCGGAGCGATCGGCTTCGGAGATGGTTGAAGAATACAAAGAATATGTGGTTGAGGTTCCGGACGGGGCAAAATCAAAGATTACATTTCCGGACGGTTCTGTTGTCTGGCTGAATGCCGGGAGCAAGGTGACGTATGATTCGAACTTTGCCAGAGAATCGAGAAATGTCGGATTGACGGGGGAGGGCTATTTCGAAGTAAGCAAAAATAAAGAATTACCATTTGTGGTGAATACCGGGAAATTAACAGTGAAGGTTCTCGGTACTAAATTCAATCTAAAATCCTATGAAGAAGACTCAGAGGTGAAAGTAACCCTCAAGGAGGGAGCGGTGAAGGTCGGAGATTTTCTGACCGATGCCGCCCCGGTCGTACTGAAACCAAACCAGCGATTCACCTTCAAGAAAATGACTCAGACCATACAGGTCGATTCGGTGGATGCCAGCCATATAGAGAATTGGCGTAACGGAGCGATGACCTTTGATAAGGTTCCGCTTGAAGAAATAGCAAAAGAATTGAGACGCCTATACAATATACCGATCCGGATAGAGAGCGATAAACTAAAACATATCGTCTATTATTCAGATTTTCAGGAGAATGTGTCGATAGAAAAAGTACTGGAAATATTGTCTTCCGGCAATAAATTCAGGTATGAGGTGAAACCGGAATTTGTTAGAATTTTCAATTAACATAAGTCAAACCCAAAAGTAAATGTGAATGAGGAAAAAGTAGTAGTAACCGTGGGGTAAAAAATCAGGAACCCTTTTTTCAAGTAATTAAAAAGTTAAATCTTAAACAAGTGAAGTATGAAAAAAACATTTAGAAAATCTGTTCAGGACTTATTGGCTACAAGAGCAGGACGTCTGGCAAATCTGGCCGGTGTATTTCTTGTTGCCGGAACGCTTACTCTTAGTGCGAGTACGTATGCAACTGAGCATATGCTTTCCTTAAATCTTAAAAATGCCACGATCCGTGAGGCTATTGAATCCATCAAGAGCCAAAGTGAATTTTCATTCAGTCTGGATGTTAAAGATCTCAATCTGGATGAAAAAGTATCTGTCTCCCTGGACAACAAGTCTATTAATGAAGTATTGGCCGTGCTGTTTAACGGACGGAATGTACATTATGAAATCAATGATCGTCATGTTGTTATTACTCGTGCCGGAGAAGTTGGGCCTGGAGCAGTGATGCAACAGACAAAGCAGATCACAGGCCGTGTTCTGGATGCGAATAATGAACCCGTTATCGGAGCAAATGTTGTAGTAGAAGGAACGACAATCGGTACGGTAACTAATGTGGATGGTAGCTTTACATTGGATGTGCCTGACAAAGCAACATTGAAAATCTCTTATATAGGTTATATCGAACAGAGTATTCCTGTTGGAAATAAATCTGTAGTTTCTGTTATTCTGAAAGAAGACTCACAGGCGTTGGACGAAGTGGTTGTAGTTGGGTTCGGTACGCAGAAGAAATTGAATTTGACCGGTGCTGTAACGGCTGTCACCGGCGAAGAGATGACCAAACGTCCGGTTACTAATGCAGCAACCATGTTGCAAGGACAGGTCCCGGGTTTGCGTGTCAACCAGGGTTTAGGAGCCCCGGGTGCTGAGGCTACTACTTTTCGTGTTCGCGGTCAGGGAACTTTCTCTGATGCAGGTTCTGATCCGCTGGTTTTGGTAAATGGAGTTCCGGGTAGTATCTCTAACCTGGATCCGAGCATGATTGAAAGTGTTTCTGTATTGAAAGATGCTGCGTCTGCTGCTATTTATGGTGCTCGTGCCGCCAATGGGGTTATTCTTGTAACGACGAAGCAAGGGGCGGCTGGTGATGGCAAGGCACACATTGCTTATCATGGGAATGTAGGTATCTACAACCCGACTCGTATGTACGATATGGTAACGAACTCTGCAGAATATATGGAATTGTTTAACATGGCCAAAGCAAATTCCGGAGCTGGAGAACGCTATACCCAGGAGCAGATCGATGCTTATCGGAATGGTGGTGGTAGCGAACAATATCCTAATTTCGACTGGTTGGGTTATATGTTCAATACAGCCGTGGTTCAGAATCATAATCTGTCGATTGCCGGTAATGCCGGAAAGACAACATATAATGTTGCTTTGAATTTTGTAAATCAGCCTGGTACGTTGAAAGGCTTCGATTATCAGAAATACAATGCGACAATCGACTTGACTTCTCAGATTACTGATTTTATCAAGATCGGTACTTATTCCAATTTGATGTATGGTGATCGGGAAGAACCTCGTCAGGGACAGAGTGATGTTTTACTTTCAACAATGTCGCAGGCACCGACTTATACGCCGTGGTTGCCGGATGATGGTTCCGGTGTTACCCGCTGGACCGGTTCTGCCTATTCTTTTGAATCTCACAATAAAAATATGCCGGCCATCATTGGTACCAACACAACTAAAAATTATCAGGATTTTGATGTGAATGCTCAATTGTGGTTGGAGGTAAATCTGGCTAAAGGGCTTACCTGGTATACAAAAGGGGCCGCTCGTTTGCAATCGAATAAGTGGAAAGAGTGGGGAGGATCCGATGTCCCGGTTTATGATTATCATACAGGCGAACAAACCGGTTATCTGGATAGAGGTTCTAATGGTTTGACTGTTGAAGATCAACGTCGTTTCTATACGAATCTGTATACTTATTTGAAGTATGATTATTCTACTCCGAATAAAAATCACAACTTCAGTATTATGGCCGGTTATAGCCAGGAATCGGAAAAGTATGAAACAGTAAGAGCGTTCAGAAAAGAATATGCATTTGACTTGCCGGTAATCGATGCCGGTTCTACTGCGAATTGGTCTAATGAAGGAAAACAGGAAGAGTGGGCCATCCAGTCTGTATTCGGCCGTTTGAACTACAATTTTAAAGAACGTTATCTGTTTGAAGCCAATATGCGTTATGACGGTACATCCCGTATCTCTTCGGAAAATCGCTGGGGTATTTTCCCTTCATTCTCTGCAGGTTGGCGTATTACGGAAGAGGATTTTATTAAGGATTTGAATCTGAATTGGCTGAATAATGCTAAAATCCGTGCTTCTTGGGGACAATTAGGTAACCAGAATATTGGTTTATATCCATATCAGGCGATGATTGCCAGTGTAAGTAACTATCCGTTTGATAAGAAAACTGAAACTGTGGGTTATCAGCAGAAAGCGTATGCAAACCGCGACATCAAATGGGAAACTACTACTATTACCGACGTCGGTTTCGATTTGCAGGTATTCAATGGGTTGAATGTGACATTCGACTGGTATAAGAAAGTTACTTCTGATATTTTGCGTACCTCACAGGTTTCTGCATTGTTGGGTATGACTGCTCCGACTGTAAATAATGGAGAAGTTGAAAACAAAGGTTTTGAAATCGCTTTCAATTACAACAACATGATCACGGATGGAGTCTTTAAGGGCTTGCAATATAATGCAGGCGTTTATTTCGATCGCTCGAGAAACAAATTAACGCAGTTTGGTGCAGAGGAAATCGACGGATATAAATTGAGAAGAGAAGGCCTTCCGTATAATGAATATTATATGTTGGAATGTATCGGTGTCTTTGCAACGGAAGATGAAGTGAAAAATTCACCGAAACAATTTAATGATAATACATTACCGGGTGACCTGAAGTTTAAGGATCAGAATAATGATGGTGTAATTGATAATGATGACCGTATTCCTATTTCAGGACGTTTCCCGGGTTTTGAATATTCGGTAAATGCCGGTGCTAGTTGGAAAGGCTTCGATTTATCGTTACAGGGACAAGGTGTTTCAGGTAAGAAATGGTATACAAACGACTGGGGAATCTATCCGTTCCGTCAGGGCTCTGCTCCGACGCGTGAATATATAGAAGGTATGTGGACAGAAGAAAATCCATATAATGCCAAACATCCGCGTCTTTACTTCGATAATTTGGGAGGTAATAAGAATAACAGAGCGAATACTTATATGTTGCAGAATGCTTCTTATTTCCGTTTGAAGAATTTGACATTCGGCTATACTTTACCAAAAGCCGTTACGGATAAAGTGAAAATGTCACGGGTAAGAGTTTATTTCTCAGGAGATAATCTATTGACATTTACAAAATTCTACGGTCTGGATCCGGAACGTGAGGATGATGGACGTGCAGCTGTTTATCCGCAAAATAGAATTTGTTCTTTTGGTTTAAATGTTGAATTTTAAAAGGTAGAATACAATGAAAAAGATAATAAATATAGTATTGGCTTCGGCTTTGTTGGTGGGTTCTACGACTTCTTGTAGTGATTTCTTACAGAAAGATCCTCCATCTTCGCCATCACAGTCTGTTTTTTGGCAGAAAAAAAGTGATTTTCAATCTGCTTTAGCTGGTAGTTTTTCTATGGTATACGAATGGCCGGGAGAAATGTCGCAAATTATTGCTTGTTTTGATAATTTGACGGACAATTCTATTTGCCAGCATGATGAAGATACCTATGGTAAAACCAAAACAATAGCATTAGGTGATTTGGATCCGAATACAACAGGATATGTGACTTATATGTATAATCATTGTTATCAGGGTATAGCTCGTCTTCATCTATTGATGGAGAATCTGGAAGTTTATGAAGGAACAGATATGTCTGCTGATGAAAAATCTTTTATGCTCGCACAAGCGAAGGCTTTAAGAGGATATTTTTATTCCTGGTTATATCAATGCTATCGTGAGGTCCCTCTGGTAACAGCTTCATTGACTATGGATAATATGTATCAGGCAAAAGCTTCCCGTTCTGATGTCTATACTCAGATTGTGAAAGATTTTGATGATGCGATTGCAGCTCTGCCGGATAAACCTTATTCGGATTCACAGATGTCCGGATATTTTACTCCGGGTGCTTTGAAAGCGTTTAAAGCTCGTCTGATGTTGGCTGAAGCTTACGATGATAATGGTAATGCCGATCCTTCTAAAATGGGGGCTATTGTATCTTTACTGGAAAGTATTCAAGGATATGGATTAGCCGACAGAATGCGTGATAATTTCATTTCCGCTGAGCAGTTGGCTTCTCCCGAAATCATGTTCTCCGTTCGTTATCTGGCTCCCAATACCACACATAGTATGGATTTATATTATGCAGCATGGACCACTTGCGGTGTCACTCGTGACTTAGTAGATGCTTTTGAATGTACAGATGGGCAAAAATGGGGTGAATCTCCGTTGACGGTTCCGGTAAATGAATCATTACTGGCAACGGGGGCTTTGGATAATGCCAATAAAGCAGAGAGAGAGAAACTGTTCCAAAATCGTGACCGCCGTTTGTACGAAACGGTTTGTCATAGCGGTGTGGCTGATTTTTCGATGGATGGACAAGAAGGAGACCCTGTTACGGTCACTAATCAGATGCAAACCGGTTTCGGTATGATGAAGTTGATCCAACCGACAAAAGAAATGCCGAGTTATTCTACTATTTCCGATGCGGATGTTATCATTCTTCGTTATGCAGAAGTGCTGATGATGATCGCTGAAGCTGAAAATGAAGTAAACGGACCGACTCAGAAAGTATATGATGCCGTGAACCAGATCCGTGTACGTTCGGGACAACCGGAACTACCTACGGGACTGACCAAAGAACAGATGCGTGAACGTATTCGTAATGAATGGCGCGTGGAATTTGTATTTGAAGGTCATCGTTATTTTCAGTTAAAACGTTGGAAATTAATGGAAGAACTGGTGAATGGAGCTGCAGATCCTGCTTTACCTACTTACATAAAAGTATTTAAACCGGCATTCTATTATTTCCCGTTGCCACAAACAGAAATAGATAAGGCTGGCGGTGTTTTGGTTCAGGATCCCAATTATAAATAAGCCTACTCGCTAATTTTGACAGACGATACCGGATGAACAATTTATTTAACCTGATAACCCCGGTATTGCCATTGATAATTAGTCGATTAGTATGCGTATTATAGTGACTAAAAAAAACGGTCGTTTTATTTAGTCATTTTTTATATTGACCTCACAAAATTGATTCAGACCTCTAAAAATACTAATAATGTGCGAGATACCATTCACCAGAGGGTAGAAAAATCAAATGATTTTCTTGAAAAATAGTGACTAAAAAAAACGACCGTTTATTCTAGTCATCCATAGTTTTTAATAAAACTTCATGTAATAGATATTGTGCTGAAATTTAAATTGATACGGGTGGTTTGTGGTAATGTCTTTAATGTGTTATGATGGATACTCGTGATGAATTAGTGAAGTTACAACAAGGAAACCATAAAACTTTTGAATGTCTATTCAAAAAGTACTATGTTTTTCTTTGTTACGAGGCACGTTCTTATATCACAGAAAAGCATATCGTAGAAGAAATTGTCGGAGATGTATTTCGCTGGCTATGGGAAAACCGGGAAACATTGGTTATCACGACCTCTATAAGGGCTTATTTGGTTCGGGCGGTTCATAATGCGTGCCTGTCGTATCTCAGACGAAATCAACCTGAATATATAGAATTGGATGACAATATAGCAGAAAGGAATACATTGTTCTCGTTGGATGAATCTCCTCTCGATTATGTTCTCTCCAAAGAACTGATAGAACGGGTTGGTAAAGCTGTGAAAGAATTGCCTCCTCAATATAAAAGGGTTTTTGAACTTAGCCGATATAAAAATCTGAGCTATGCAGAGATTTCGGAAGAAATGGGTGTTTCTGTGAATGCTGTTAAATTGTATCAGAAAAAGGCATTGGCACAACTCCGGCTGGTTTTGAAAGAGTATTTACCGGCTTCTCTGGACTGATCGGATTGAAGTAATTTGTTATCATTCGGGCATAAATAGATTCTATTTCGTAGATTATTAACTTTTTTATGAACGAAAAGTAACATAATTACAAAATATAAACGCATCTTTGTTGCGATAAGAGATTTAAATACTTATGAAAAAGATTCTTATACTTATTGTTTTGTTGGGATTACTGTATCCTGATCGACCGCTTGCACAGAATAGTATCAAGCTGTATCCTTATCAAATGATCCCGTCTCATCATCCCGATTACCTGCGTCATCATGTGAAATCGCCGGATGCCTCTTTTTTTAATAACAAAATTCAGTTTATAGCCCTTCGTGACCTTTCCGGGGATTATAAACAAAAACTCGATCAATGGGTGGTTAAAGATAAGCTCGGAGATATCCTCTGGGTTTCCTATCCGCTGGTTTTTCAGGATAACCTGAAAGAGGTCGTTGCCGAGATAAAGAAAAGGAATCTTTATCTGTTTGACCTTTGGGGATATATTCCCGGCTCCGGTCCGGGCGGATACTGGACCCAGTTCGTTATTCCTGACGGCGTACTGAATCTTTTTGAAACGGAACTGGGAGACCGTTGGCTGGGTATGGATAACGGTGAACAGGACGGCCGTTATGTCGGTAGCTTTGCTCCCCGGATGTATCCTTTAGGGGCAGACCGTCGACAACAATACTTTAATTTCCAACGTCATTTCCAGGAAATGGGCGACCAGTTGGGAAATAAAATGGCCACGCTGGTTTCTCTGAATTTCGGGCATTATTTCCTGAAGGAAGGAGTATATACGCTGATCGGAGCCGAGACAGCCCAGGGGTTACCCAATTCACAGATCTATTATTCTTTTATCCGTGGCGCCGGTAAGCAATATGGTGTTAACTGGTTCGGAAATGCTTCCGTATGGAACCGTTGGGGATATAAGACATACGATTCGAATGCGACTAATATTGATGAAGACTACGGTAGCGGAGGTCCGTTGAAGGGTACTTCGCTCGGATTGTTGAAACGACTGATCTATACCCATCTGATGTATGATTGCGTAGCTGTTGGTTTTGAAGGCTCTATGCGGATCGACGATAAGCAGCTCAGCCCGATCGGTAAAATACAGCAGAGTGCTGTTAAATGGATAGATAAACACGGTGATCCGGGTATAATGTACACACCGGTGGCGTTGATGACCGATTTCTTTTCCGGCTGGTCATTCCCGCGTCATTTATATTCGGGACAGGCTTATAAAGTATGGGGCAATTTACCGTACGAATTGCCGGATTATCTGACCGACGGTATGCTCGATATTTTATATCCGGGCTATCAGGATGCCTCTTATTATAAAGATGAAAGAGGGTTTATCGCTCCGAACCCTTACGGAGATATTGCCGACTGCCTGATGAGTGATGCTCCCCTCTGGGTGTTGAAACAGTATCCGGTATTGGTCATTGCGGATGAGCTGCGTCCGGGCAAAGAAATTAATGATAAGCTGAATGCTTATGTGAATGAAGGCGGGCATCTGGTCATTACGGCCGGTTCTTTGAAAAATATGCCGGATGGAATAGCCGGTATCCGTACCGGAGAAAAGACCGTGGTATGTACTGCCCCGGTAACTTATAAAGGACAGTCGTTGAAGGAACGCGCACCTTATACGCTGGCGGAGTTGGTCTATCCTGCATCTGCTACCGTATTGCAAAGAAGTAATGAACTTCCGGCTGCTGTCGAACTGAATGCCGGGAAAGGGAAAGTGACGGTTCTAGCTTCTCCTTATGGAGTTACGGAGCAACCGCAATGTGAATTACCCGTAAAGGTGATGGAAGAAAAGCCGTTGGACAAACCTTATCCCATACTGAATCATACAAAAGCATTGATGGAAGATATTTTTGCTTCTATGCAACTGTTTGAGACCAATCCGGAATTGAGCCTTGTGACTTGTTCCAGGGGAAGCGGTGAATATACCGTCCTGATCTCCAATGAATATTGGGAGCCGAAAGATTTCTCGATCAGGGCAAAGGCGGGAAAGATCGTTTCCATCAAGGAATTGCCGACCGACTGTTCGGAAATGAAAGCGGTGGGTTATACTCCGAAAGTAATGTTGAATACATCGGTTGGTAAAAATACCTCCCATACGATAGCCGGTGGAAATGTCCGTATTTTTCGTGTCCGCCTGAATAATGGGGCGGATGTGAAAGTCATGCCGGAAAGTACCCCAGTCCCGAATACGACCGGACGGGCACTTGTGCTGCGTAATATCCGGGATGTGAAGGAAGAGATTCTTTCACGTCCGACGTTCTTCGAGCATTATGACCGCGTCGTGATCGACTGGCGCTATCTGCATAATAAGGAAAAAGAAGCCTTGAGGCAGGAAGCCGGTTGGCTGGGACGGCAAAAACTGAAAATGACAGTCGATCTGACTTCCGGTTTGAACCTCTATCCCGATTTGAGGATCGTAAATAATGATCCTCCTTTCTATCAGAAAAGTATGAAGATTATGAAATGTGTTATTGATAAGATGGAAATACTGGGGGCTGACGAATTGCTGATATCTACCCAGCGGACCATCGAGAACAATTATACGATGGAACAGTTCTATGCCTCACTGAAAGAATCTTTCCAGGTATTATCCGACTATGCGGCGAAGAGAAATATCCGTTTATTATTGAGACAATCTGCATCCCGTACACCTGATACGATCGAAGGGCTTCAGAAACTGGTAGGAGAAGTGAACCGTCCGAATTTTACTTTGGCACCGGCCCTGTCGCTGCTGTTGAATAATGAAGCCGGCCTGGATGCCGATTTGAATCGCCTGAAACAAATGGATATCAGAGATGTTCTTATTTCCGCTCCGGAAAAAGATATCCATGGTCAACTATGGAATACCAATGCCCCCCTATACAGATCCGGTAAAGCAACGCTCATCCGTAAGATACTGGCTGCATTCCCACAGGCAAATTTCGTGATGGATGGCCTGTATACTTCGCAGGATGAAGAGTATATGGACGGGAAAGCGATGGACGAATTTGTCACCAAAAAATAATCATCTATGTGGAAAAAATTATTGATTACAGGATGTATGGCCTTCTGCCTGTTAAGCGGAGGGATACTATCCGCACAACCCAGTTGTGAGACGAAAGAGGAGGTTACCTCCGAACAACTGGACAGGACGCAAAAAGGACTGGTTGCCATGATGAAAGAGCTGAAAAACGACTCTTATTTTCAGGCGGAACTGGATAAAGCTGCTGCTCAGTCGACCCCATCCAAACAGATGGAAGCGTATAAGAGTTTGGCTGCCCGTTTGCTTTCTGTCCTGGAGATACAGGCAGAATTGGAATGGATGAAGCCGGAAGCGATTCAGGAAGCGTTGGGTATCATGAAGAAAAACTCCGGCTTTGATGCCGCATTGGCGGATAAACGTTTCGGTGAACTGAAATCGTTGCTTGCCGGAGGATTTGACGGTATTTATACCGGTGATCCCCAGGCTGTCGATAAGGCAAACAAGGCATTGACGCTGAAACGTAAACTGATGCTGATGAGCCCGGATGTGAATGTCGATAAAATGTTGACGGTTAAGTTCGACCTGGGAGAAAGGGCTAATTTCGTAGGTGCGGGCAGTCTGGGTATCCAGCCGAATAACTGGTCGAACCTGAGTTCTGCAAGCCGTAAGAACTTCAAGGCCCAACTGGTTGAGTTATCCGGTCTGAAAAGCGGTGATCTCAGTGAAAAGACACTTTATAAACCGGCTGTAGACGGTTCCTCTGTCACCGACCTGGTATTGAACTGGGACGGGAAGCGGTTGATGTTTACCGCTTTGGATACGGCACGGAGATGGCAGGTACATGAATTGAATATCGACGGGGGAGACGCTAGACAGGTAACCAATATACCTGAACCGGATCTGGAGTTCTTTGACGGAACTTATCTGCCTGACGGACGCATGCTGGCGATTTCCAATATCGGCTATCAGGGCGTTCCTTGTGTAAACGGCGGTGATGCGGTGGGTAATATGGTTCTGTATGACCCCAGTAACGGCTACCTGCGCCGCCTGACATTCGACCAGGATGCAAACTGGCATCCGGTAGTGATGGCAAACGGAAAAGTAATGTATGTACGTTGGGAATATACCGACCTGACGCACTACTTCTCCCGCATAGTCATGCATATGAATCCGGACGGAACGGAACAAAAGTCGTTGTATGGCAGCGGTTCCATGTTTCCGAACAGTATTTTCGACGTGCAGCCGTTACCGAAACGTACCAACCGTTTTGTCGGTGTTATCTCCGGGCATCACGGCGTGGCACGTTCCGGCCGTTTGATGATCTTTGACCCGGCAAAGAGCCGTAAAGAAGAAAAGGGTATGATCCAGGAATTGCCTTTCCGCGGTCGTCTGATCATCCCTGAAATAAAGGATGAGTTGGTGAATGGTGTATGGCCTCAGTTCATCAAACCGTATCCGCTGACCGACGAGACATTCCTCGTAACGGCCAAGCTGTCTCCGTATAGCCGTTGGGGTGTTTATCTGGTGGATATTTACGATAACCTGACATTGGTAGCCAATGCGGATGAAGCCGGTATGATCTATTCCGTTCCGGTAAAGAGTACGCCGGTTCCTCCGGCTATCCCTGACCGTATCAAACCGAATGAAAAGGAAGCGACGGTGTTTATCCAGGATATTTATGAAGGGGAAGGTTTGAGAGGCGTACCGCGCGGAGAGATCAAATCGTTCCGTGTCTATGCCTATGAATATGCTTATCGCCGGACCTTGTCCGACCATTATAATCATGGTATTCAGGCTGGCTGGGATATCAAACGCCTGCTGGGAACTGTTCCGGTGGAAGAAGACGGTTCTGCTATTTTCAAGATTCCGGCTAACACGCCTGTTTCCCTTCAACCGCTCGATGCACAGGGGCGTGCCGTACAGTGGATGCGCAGCTGGCTGACGGGTATGCCGGGCGAAGTGGTTTCGTGTGTCGGTTGCCATGAAGACCAGAACACGATACCTGTGCCGAAGAGGGTGCTGGCTTCTACCCGTAAACCTCACGAGCTGACGATTGCCGACGGCGGGGTTCGCTCTTATGCCTTTAAGTATGAGGTACAGCCGATACTCGACCGGGCTTGTGTGGCCTGCCATGACGGTAGTAAAGCCGGACGCCCGAATTTTAAAGATACGACTTCCGTAGGTATTACCGACTGGAGCGGTACGCGTTATTTCCAGAAGAGTTACCTGGCATTTCATCCTTATGTGAACCGCCAGGGACCGGAAGCGGATATGTATGTCATGAGTCCGTATGAATATCATGCATCTACCAGTGAGATCGTCCGTATGCTGGAACGGGGGCATTATAATGTAAAACTGACCGACAGTGAGTGGGATCATCTGGTGATGTGGATCGATATGAATGCTTCGGGACGCGGTGAGTTCGATGCTGATCTGCTGAATGGGTATGACCAGTATGAACGCCGTATCGAACTGGCTGATAAATATGCGAATAATGCTGGTGTGGACTGGCGTAAAGAGTTGGCCGATTATGCCTCTTATCTGAAAGGTAAAGGCGAAATCCGTCCGGAAATGCCGGAAAAGGTAGCTCCTGTAAAACATAAAGAGGTGAAGATGAAAGGCTGGCCGTTGACGGCGGAAGATATTCAGGCGATGTTGTCAAAGGAAAAGGGACTTAGAAAAGAGATCGAAGTGGCCGACGGTGTCAAGATCGCTTTCGTTCGTGTTCCTGCCGGTAAGTTCGTGATGGGTACGAATAACGGTTATCCGGATCAGGCTCCTGAATTCAAGGCAGAAGTAAAACAAGGTTTCTGGATGACAGAAAAAGAGTTGACGAACGCACAGTATAATGCCTTGGTTCCTGATCACGACAGCCGTATTTATGCACAGCACTGGAAAGATCATACGACTCCCGGTTATCCGGCGAATAAGCCGAACCAGCCGGTTATCCGTGTCAGCTACGAAGAGGCGATGAAATATTGTGAGATGCTTTCGGAAAAGACCGGATTGAAGGTGACGCTTCCGACTGAAGTACAATGGGAGTGGGCTTGCCGTGGTGGTAGCGACCAGCCGTTCTGGTATGGTGCGATGGATGCGAACTTCGGTCCTTATGAAAACCTGGCCGATGTCCAGTTGGAAAAGATGGCAGTAACAGGTATCGATCCGCAGCCGATGGAGAAGGATAATCCCTGGTTCCCGTATTACAATTACATGCCGAAGGTTGAAACGGTCAATGATGGAATGATGATCCCGACCGACGAATATAATTATAAGCCGAACCCGTTCGGACTGATCAATATGCATGGCAATTTGCAGGAATGGACCCGTTCGTTGTATGCTCCTTATCCTTACAGCGAGAAAGCCCAGGCGGCAGCCAACCCCCGTCAGGTGGTAGCCCGTGGCGGTTCATGGGTAGATCGTCCGAAAGATGCCACAGCCACTGCACGCCGTGTTTATCTGCCCTGGCAGCGTGTTAATAATGTAGGGCTTCGCCTGATCATTGAGGATTGAAAATAAAAGATATATCTTTTAAAAACAAAATAAGGGACTTTCTCTAACGAAAGTCCCTTATTTTGTTTTTAAACCACCTATACTTTTTATATAGGTGTTATTTACTCTGTAATAGTATGTTTGTTAATTCTTTCACCCCTTCGGATGCTCCTTTCTGGATAAAGCGGATATCGTTGCGGTAGGTTTTTACCTCTTTCGGGTCTATCAGGTAGATGGGCTGGCTGCGGCGTACGTAATTCAGTAATCCGGCAGCCGGGTAGACGTTGAGGGAGGTGCCTATTACGACAAAGATATCGCACGACTCGACCATACGGATTGCGGGGTCGATCATCGGGACCGCTTCACCGAACCAGACAATGAAAGGGCGGAGCTGTATGCCGTGAGGATCTTTATCGCCGATATGGATATCCGGATTTTCCGGAGAAAGGTCGTACGTCGTGTTCAGGTCCCGTACGGAACAGGCCTTCATCAGTTCGCCGTGTAAATGGATCACATCGCTACTTCCTGCCTGTTCATGCAGGTTATCGATATTTTGTGTAATGATATGCACATCGAAATCCTTTTCCAGTTCAGCCAGTCCGATATGTCCCGCGTTGGGCTTGGTGTTGAGCAATTCCCTGCGTCGCTGGTTATAGAAGTTGAGGACCAGTTCGGGGTTGGAGGCAAAGCCTTCGGGGGTTGCAACGTCTTCCACCCGGTATTTTTCCCAAAGACCATCGGAGTCGCGAAAGGTCGAAATACCGCTTTCGGCACTCATACCGGCGCCGGTCAATACGACTAATTTCTTTTTCATAAGGCTATTGTGTATTTAATTTTACAAAGATAGAAAAGAATGTAGCTAAATGTATCTTCCTATAAATTTTGAAGTGTTTTTTGTTGCACCCTTTAATTATTATCGTACATTTGCTGTGCATTTCCTATATCTCAGGCGGGGATACCTGCCAATTTCCGTGGCGGGCATTTTTATGTCCGCTTACGATCATTCTATATGGCGGTTCCGTACCCCCGTGTAGAATGTTAATGCATCTACTCTGCCTGGGTGGGAAATGCAACGGGACAGGCGGAACCGCTCTTATATTCAGAAAATCTTCGCCTTCACATCTAATATTAACTAGGTATGGACACTGATTTTTTAACTGCCCAACAAAGTGAAGACCTGCAAAGGTTAAGTGGAAACCCCTCTCCTTTTTCTGAAGAAGAACTAAAAGATTTTTACCTCAAACTGGCCCGTCTGGTCAATCCGAGTGCATGTTCCCCTAAACGTACCGATTTTGAAATATTGAGTATACTTAGCAAAGACCTGAAGAGAAGCCTCGGATTTTTATGTAAATATACGCAACACTCCTGGGACGAAGGATTATTGGAAATACAAATGGCCTGCGGAGTTTATTCCGTACAGGACAGTATCCCCAAAACGCAGCGATTAGAAATGAATACTTCCCTGGGGAAGCATTTACAATTTCTTGCCCGGATGGCATCCAGCTGTTCAGTTGCAAGAAAGATGCATGCGGAATATACCCGGCATTTTATTAATGTAGAATACCTTTTAAGGCAAATGGGAAATAAGACTAACTAGGTGGAGGAAGCCGGGAAAGTAATTTCTTTCTCCCTATAAACTAATTCGAAGGTCAGGACTCTTTTTTACCAGGGCGTACAGGGTACCGGGACAAGGTGTACAGGGTGTTTCTTTAGGATGTACAGGTTGGCGGATTATCCTGTACAGGGTAGTTATACAAAGCCGGGAGTTAACGATTAGTTGGTCATAGGATTTGGCTTAATGAGACTGGAAGATAGTGATAGTTTACAGGAACTATTTATCAAACAAGGTTTTGCCTTGTTTGATAAATAGCCTTGGATAACTTTATTATTTTCTATTATCCCAGATTGTTCAGAATATCAGTTTTTCCTTCCTTTACCAGGCGGTAGATCATTTCTCCGAACAGGGTATTTACCCATGCAAACCAGGAACGGGTAAAGTTTTTCGGATCGTCTTTGTGGAACGATTCGTGCATGAAACCGGTATCGCCGTCCGTATCACGAAGCATTTTGACGCAATGACGTATTTCTTCTTTATCGTTGGTGGTATTGCAACGCATAATGATACTCATCGGCCAGATAAAGTCGAATCCAATGTGCGGACCTCCGATACCTTCACCGGCTTTCCCTTTGTAAAAATAAGGATTCTTCGGGCTTAAAACCAGTTTACGGGTATTTTGGTAGACCGGATCGTTCACGTCGATGCATCCCAGATAAGGCATAGCCAGCAAGCTGGGTACGTTGGCATCGTCCATGAATACATGGTTATGGAAACCGTCAGCTTCGAAAGCATATACTTTTCCGAATTCAGGGTGTTCTACGATTCCGTATTTTTCGATAGCGGCAGCAACTTCGTCGGCTAATGAGTCGCACTGGCGGGCAAAGTCGTTATCCTTTTTGATGTCGCGCATCATCTCAGCCAGCTGGCGGAGTGAAGTGACGGCAAACATATTCGACGGGATCAGGAAACCGAACAGGGTCGCGTCGTCAGACGGACGGAAAGAAGATACGATCAATCCGACAGGGTTTACCGGGCTACCGTAGCCGTCGTTCAGCAATGTATCCCCCTGACGGTCTGTCTTACGGGAGAAACGATACGGGCCGAGTCCGTCCTTGCGTTGTTGTTCGATAAACGTTTTGTAGACGGTTTTCATTGCTTTTTCCCATTCAGCATCGAAAGGAGAGGTGTCGCCGGTCTTCTTCCAGAAATGATAAGCCAGGCGGATCGGATAACAGAGTGAGTCGATTTCCCATTTACGCTCATGAAGTTCTTTTTTCATATCTGTCCGGTCGCTTTCCCATTCGCTGCCTGTCGGGCCTTCGTTGAAGCCGTTGGCGTACGGATCGATATTGATGCACCAGGTCTGGCGGTTGATAACACCTGCCAACATCGTTTTTACTTTCGGATCTTCGTTTGCAAAAATGATATGCGGGAAAACCTGTGCGGATGAATCGCGCAACCACATCGCGTGGATATCGCCGGTAAGGACGAAAGTGTCGGGTTTACCGTTCACCATTTTGTGCTCACAAGTCGTGTCGAGTGTGTTGGGAAAACAATTCTCGAACATCCATGCCAGTTTCGGATCTTTCAGCTTGGCTTTTGTCGTCTGGATTGCCTTTTCGACTGCTGCGGAAGTGAACTGGCGTTTTTCCGGTGCCGGACGCTGGCAAGTGTACTGTAATGTGTTAGATACGAGAGGGGCGCCTGGTGTTGCCGATTCTGCTAAATGGGCAAAAGATTTCTGCCCGACCAACAGACTTGCCAAAGACAAACCTCCGGATTTTAGAAAGTTTCTACGTGTAGTCATGGGGTTATTATTTTATTTATTGAATGTTACCTGTTTCTGCAAAAAGTTCGATCATACAGGCGTTATCTAACAGCCATTTGAACTTTTTATTATCAATCCCAGCCCAGTCGTTTCCAAGGAATCCGTTTTCATCCCGTGTATATTGCCAGGCATAACGGGCGTTATCCGCCATGGTATTAACAAATTCATACTTGTTATCCACTTTAGCCAAAGCAAGAAGACCGCGCAATAAAATGACATTGAACCACGGATTTGAGGGGTAAAAATAAGCATCTTTTCCATTAATACCAGTGCGTTTCTGCAAAAAATGTTTATAAGCTCCTTTTGCCGTGTTTTGTGCATCCTTCAGGAAGGCTTCGTCTGAAGTTGCCTGGTAAAGGAGTACGCCTGCCTGGATCATCTGTCCGCTGTTATATGTGAACTTGGCTTTGCCGATCGTTTTATCGAGTCCGATATTGTCCCAATAGACATGATCTGCCGGGTCACAGAGGTTTGCCTTTGTCCAGTTGTAGGTTGCTACAGCCTGTTCCAGATACTTCCGGTCTTTTGTCAGATTATACAGTTTCATACATAAAACGGTAGCGGGCGCATTTGAACAGGTATTTTTGGATGTCTTTTTCTGTTCGCACCAATAGATACCTCCGCCTAGCACATCGTCCCAGCCGCTGAAAATGTAAGTATATAATTCTTCTGCTTTTTTCAGATAGCGTTCGTTTTGAGTGAGTGCATATAGGTTGCAGTAATCAATGGCAAGCCAGTCGTTATCATCGTAAAAACGGTCGCTTTCACCGTTGAACATCGGATAACTTTGATAGCAGAACGGGGTGCGTGTGTCGTCCCAGTATTTTTCAAGGCCGGGAAGGATGCGCTCTTCCAGTATTTTCAGGTATTTCTCATTTCCGGTGACCTCATACAGCGAGATACAACCGGACAACATGCCGGAATAAGGCCATAGGAAAGATACTTCCTGTCCCTTTTTCTGCTCGGTCCCTTCGGCAAGATAAGTGACGGTGTTTTCCGGATTGACAGGATAAGTCTCTGAAAGTAATCCATACTTTTCAACGTTGTATTTCGTAAGGATATTGTTCAATAGGGAGTCTGCAATAAGTATATCTCCGTTTGTTTGTTGAACTGGTTGTTTGTTGCATGAACAAATACAAAATGCAAGCACGCAACAATGAAGAATTGAAGCAAGTTTCATGGTCTATATCGATTGAATTAAAAATTAAAACGTGCAAATGTAATACATTTTCTTGGATTCGTTAATAATAAGCGGACATACGTGATGTTTTTATATCAATATGATGTATTTTTGCTAATGGGATAATCTAAAAATTCTATAGATATGATGAAAAAACTGTTTTTAATATTTGTCGTACTGTTGAGTGTAATGCCTTTATTCGGACAGGAAAATGTCCATTCTGCGAAATATACCTTATTGTTGACCGGGGCTTCTTTTGCTTCCCCGGAGAATGGATGGTTTGAATTGGGATGTGAATCTTTGGACGCCGTACCTGTAAACCGGGCGGTAGGTGCGGAAGCGATTGCGAATACTGCCAATAAAATGGAAGATGGCACTCTTTATTCTTTGGAGGAGCTGGATGAGGTCGATGCATTTATCATTATGCATGTGCATGATAAAGATGTATTTGATGAGACGCAGCTAAAAGAGAAATATACTGATTATTCAACTCCTTTCGACCGTTCCAATTATGCGGCGGCATACGATTATGTCATCAAACGCTATATAACCGATTGTTATAATCAGCAATTCAATGAGCATTCCATATATTACGGGAATAAATACGGTAAGCCTGTAAATATTATTTTCTGTACTCATTGGCACGATGCCCGTACTGTGTATAACTCGTCTATCCGTCGACTCGCCGCTAAATGGGGATTTCCGCTTATTGAATTTGATAAGTATATCGGGTTTTCTAAAAATGTTCTCCATCCGGTAACCGATAGCCAGTTTAGTCTGATCTATGCTCAGGATACCCAGGAAACGGATGGTGTTACATATGGCTGGCATCCGCAACGGGGAAAAGAGAAGTTCATTCAGCGAAAGATGGCGGCTATTTTTGCCGATGTGATGAGAAATGTGTTGCCGGTCAGATAAAGAATTGATCCGACCGGCTAACAGGTCAGCGGTGTGTTATCTTTAATGTCGTTAAGATGTTGATTCCGTATTTCTTGTCGGATGAATTCCACCATTCTGTATCTCCGTTGGCACAACGAATGGCATACCGGTTATTATATTTCAGACGTTCGGAACCATCCGGTATCCATAGGCCTACTCTATATTTGCCCGTTTTCAGATTTTCCGGAATAGTAAATTGTCCTTTGATGGTATGAAGCAAAGGTTTACACTCCGGATCTGTGGGTTGGTATGGTTGAAAGCTGTTGACGTTCGTCTCGGTCAGGAACTCTGTAACCCGGTCCTGCTCATCGACCAGAACAAAATAAACGGGATGCTCATTGAATAAGGTAGAAAAACCTCTGTTAATCAGCGAAAGATCCAGCGAGATTTCTTTTCCGACTGCCAGGGTTCCGCTTATTTTGAGTTGTTGTAATTCCAACCGGTAACCCAGATGATCCCGGATATAATCGAATACGTTTCGTGTTGCCGGACTTCCGTCCTGATTTTTAAAGTAATGGTCGGAAACGGGCATATTGTTTTCAGACAAGAATGTTTCTTCCACAGGCGTTTCTTTCCAATACATCATTGAATATTTATCTTTGGTCCCTTTTTCCTTATAATTATGAATGGCACTGAGCGAGGTATAATGCTGAAGGAAAAGCTGTCTGGCTGTCGCTTTGCCGTCGATAATCCATCCGGCTTCCGGATTGTCGGGATCTTCATTCATACTCCAGGTACCCCAGGGAAGTTCTCCGTCTACGGCTAAATAAGGACTTTCTTCAACGATTTGGTTGAAATAAGGAGTTCCTTCATGCATGTTTCCGTCCCATTTATGAGGTTTTATAATGATGAAATCATCATGGAAAGAAACTCTGTTATATGATTTACTTTCTTTGTTTATCAGGTTTTTATATTCCGGGACTCTAACTTGCACCATTCTGTTTTCCGGAGTCATCCAGACTATCTTTTCCAGGATAGTACGCTTACTGTCGTTTGTGCTTTCCAGTCCGTGGTATGAACTGTGCCATTCGCCCCATGCACCGATGAATCCGGCTTGCACAACTTGAATGACATCTGTGTTTTGTGCAAGGAATGGTTTCAGTTGTTCCATATGGCGGAGCACATCCTCCAGGGTAGGGCCGCTTCCCGCTCTTCCCATAAAAGCGGTTTCATAAGCAAATCGCAATACCGCTTTTTTACCTAAATCTCTTAGTTTGTTGAAATAGGTATCCATTGTGGTAAAAGCATCTTCCGATAAGTCTTTTCCTACGAATCCGGTGAGATAAAAGTAACTTTGAACCAGGCTGACACTGTCTGATGCATAGATAGCGGACTCTGATTCTAAATGGCTGGTTATGTCGGGGAATTGTTTAGGGTTCCAGACATTTTTCCCGCTGGCAATGTCGACTGCTATTTCCAATCGGAAGCCTCTTTCCGGATTATACAGACCTTCCTGTCCGGCAGGGTCGTCGGCATAGATGCCGCGGAAGGTGATTGTCTTTGCTTTTCCGTTGCCTTTATCCGGGTTATTTCCGTGTATACAACTAGCAAAGCAAAAGAATAACCCTGATAGAATAAGAATAAAGTATCTTTTTTGTTTCATGATATATGATTTAAGAGAGAATAAGCCCTATACTAAACTATCTAGTATAAGGCTTATCTGTTTTATAATTAATTAGTTATTACCAAAGAGGGTTCTGAACCAGAAGTCGGCTTTTTTGTATTTCATCCTGTGGTATCGGATAAAGGTACATGGCACGTCTCCAGGCACGGTTTTCAAGAACGATGCGGGTAAAGAAAGAATTGTTGGCTCCGATCGGTTGGTCTTTGTATCCGTTCATATTCATTGAATGGAGAACGCTTTGATCTGCCTCTTCACCTTCTCCGCAAATCATCCAGCGCCGGATATCGAAGTAGTGTTGTCCTTCCATAAACAATTCAACGGTACGTTCGCGTTGAATCATCTTTCGTTGCAGTTCCTGATTGCCGATAATATTCTTTTTACCGGAAGCGGCCAGTTCTTTATATCCGGGAATACCGGCACGTTGTCTTACCATATCCAGGTATTTGATGATATTGGGATCGTTCGGGTCTATTTCATTACAAACTTCTGCATAGTACAGATAAAAGTCTGCCAAACGGAATAGAATGGAAGGACGTGCCCAGGCCTTCAAATAGTTTCCGGTAAACAGGATTTGGCGGTTTTTGAATTTAGTAGGCAGGTAACCGGTACGAGGGTTATCGGCAGATGAGTTGTCGCAACCTTCCCCTTTGGCAAATCCGATTGTGTAATCGGGTCTTCCGATCGGTTGAATATGCCAGCTTTTACCTTCATATCCTACACCGGCATAGAAACGAGGTTCGCGGTTGGCATACATATTGAATACATTTGTATCCACCCGTTTGCTTTCGTTACATGGGTTAACGACATCTGTAAAACCGTCTTCTTTATACATGCTATTCGGATCGTCGATTGTTAATCCGTCTTTAACGAAGAAGGCATCCACTAAATTCTGAGAAACTCCAAGATATCCCCAACCTGTGTAGCAGTCTCTGGGGTTGGTGTTCTGTTCCATTGTCGAACCGTTCCAAAGGTTATCTCCGGTAGCCCACAATATTTCGTCATTGTAGTTCTGGAATAATTGATAGACCGATTCATCCGGATTAATGGTTCCGTCTGTATTATATACGGTAAACAAGGTGTGCTTGTTTTGTTCTGCATTATTCAATAGATCTTCCAGGCGGCTTTTAGCGGTGAGCCATCTGTTGGCATCGTAAGAAGCAAATATTTTTTTACCGTCGGTATTGGCAACATCCAGTGTTTCTTTGTAACCACCATTGAATAGCGGCGAAGCTGCATATACCCAAAGCTTGGCTCTTAATGCTTTAGCAGCAGTCACTGTCGGACGGACGATCTCATTCAGATTGTACCGGTCGTTTCCTGTAGCTGAATGATTCTGGATAATTGATTCAGGCAGGTCGCCGGATTCGATGACTTCTTTTAATAAGTTATCGATATATTCAACGGTTTCATCTACGGATGCTCTGGCATAATCCAGGCCTTTATCTTCCGGATCGGCTAGTTCATCCAGGATAGGAACCGGGCCATACAGTTCGAAGAGTGAGAAATAACTGTAAGCAATAAGGTATTTTGCTTCAGCCTTCATTCTCTTAACATCTGCTTCCGTTAATTGATATTGGTCGTTAATGTTACCTTTAGGATTTACTCTTTCCAGAAAAATATTAGCATCACGAATATATTGATATAAGTCTTTCCAGCGTTGTTGGAATGGCGCATTAGCAGAAGTGAAACCGGATATCATTTCACTCATACCGACACCGCTAAGTGTTGTTTCTCCACACATGGATACCCACACTCCGGAAAATCCATTGGCTTTATTCTTTCCGATACTGGAATATTCAGAAATACTGTTGAACAAATTTCCATGCCAACGGCGCATGTAGTTGGGGTTATCGAAAACTTCATCTAATGTCAGGTTTTCTGCCACTTCATCCGATACATCCAGATAATCACTACAACCTGTGAGGGCTAAAGTTAGAAAGCATGCAGAAGCAATTGATGTTATTTTATTTAAGAATTTCATATTTGTTGTTTTTAAAATGTGACTTCTAATCCAAGAGAATATGTGCTGCATATAGGATATTTGGCACCTGAATTTGCACTACCTAATTCAGGGTCCCAGAATTTGATGTTATCCCAAACTGCCACATTGTTCCCTTGCAAATAAACTCTCAAATTTTTCATACGGAGCTGCTTGAGTATTTTATCATTGAATTGATAACCTATCTCGATGTTCTTCAGTCGGAGAAATCCAGCATTACGATGCCACCAGGTGCTCTTCTCCGTATTATGGCTGAAGTTGCTGGTATGCAAACGTGGAAAAAAGACATCTTGATTGTATGGATTCTCAGCTAACCAACGGTCTGAAATTTCTGTCCGGCCTGAACCATTATCAACCCCTTGTGTGAATGGAAGCAGGGCATAATTGTTTGCTAACATATTGGCAGATGTATGTGCTGTCCCTTGGAAGAAGACGCCAACGAAGAATCCTTTCCATTCTGCATTTACTCCGAATCCATAGACAATCTCCGGTGTCGCTTGATAATATTTATGATCATAAGTACGGTCATAAGAGTCAATGACACCGTCATTATTCAAATCTTTGTATTTGATATCACCAGGGGCAACATTAGCTGCGGGGGTGGGTAGACCGTCTTTCAATTTATAAGTCTGACCGCCGTATTCGTTTGTTGTAATATTGAAATCATCCGGAGTATAAAGTCCTTCCGCTATATATAGCAACGGCTTGTCAATAGAGTTTCCTGTATATGTCTGATAATCGTATTTCTGAGGGATTTCGTCTCGTTCAAGGATCTTGTTTTTTGCATAAGTCAAGTTACCTCGTGCAGAGAGATCTACATTTCCTACTTTCTGTTTTACTATAAGATTGGCATCGACTCCCTGATTTCTAACAATACCGAAATTCTGGTATGGTTTTACCCGAAGACCGGAAACGTTTGAAACGGTTTCTCTTTGCAATAAGATATCGCTACGACGGTTATAGAAATAATCGGCACTGAAGTCGACACGTCCTCTGAATAATCCTAGGTCGATACCAGTATTCAGTTTCTTTTCAATTTCCCATGACAGGTTAGGCATGGCGAAGCTACCTTCTGCAATCCCATTGCCTGGAGAGTTCCCTTTACCGCCATTGGCTCCTGGTGTTAGTCCGAAACTGTAACTGTTAAGACCTGTATTAATATTTTCTCTGTATGGGAAACGTGTATCTTCACCAATATTATCATTACCGGTTATACCGTAAGAAACTCTCAGTTTCAGTTTACTGATATAATCTTCCACTCCTCTCATGAACTTTTCATGGCTGACAAACCAAGCTGCACCTACGGCAGGGAAGATACCCCATCTATGGCCTTGTGCAAAGTTTTCACTACCGGTCATACCCATACTGGCTTCCAGCATATACCGGTCATCGTATCCGTAAGTCGCACGGGCAACCACACTTTGCTTGCGATACGGTAAGAGTTGTAGACCATCTTTATTCTGATATTGTGTCTCTTTTTGCATATACAATACCATACCGGTTACATCGTGTACTTTATTGAAGGAACGTTGATAATCCAATGAGGCTTCCAGGTAGATCTTTTTCGTACCATCACGACCGGATATGGCGGGGTTACCTAAAGCTGAACTTTCTTTGATCGTTTTTTTATCGAGGCTTCCGTCTTCATTTCTACCTAACGCATAAAAGGTTTGCGGAGTTTTCGATCTCTTCATGGTTGAATAGAAGTCGGCATCAAAGCTGACAGACCCCTTTACTGATAATCCTTCTGTGATGAATTTTAGGTCTTGCTTCAACGTCACTTTGGTTTGTAAGAAAGCACTCCATGTTTTGTTGTATCCGCTATTGTTTAACATGTTGTATGGCTGATATTCAACACCCCAGCCGGGAGCACCATGATCCGAGGCTGTACCGTCGGAATAGTACATCGGAATAACATGTACAGGGAAGTGGCTGATATAATTGAAGATTTCATCTGAAGTATATCCCGGTTGATTTTTCTTCAAATACTGGCCGCTCATGTCGATGGATAGTTGAGTTGTTTTTGTCAGGTCCATATCCACGTTGGAACGCAGGTTGAAACGTTGCAATCCGATATTGGCATTGTAATCCTCTTTGGGAGTAGAATCGAAGATACCGTCTTCTGAATAGTAAGCTCCTGAAGCAAAAAAACGTACTTTCTCGGAACCACCTCTGAAGTTTACCGTATATCTCTGGCTTTGTGTGTGATTCTGTAGTAAATCATACCAATTTACAGAAGGATATAGATCCCGGTCTATCCCGGTTCTGTATTTTTCAAGTGTTTCGTCGGTGTATTGGGGATTGAAATATTCTTTGTTCGGATTACCCTGGTCATTCCACAATGCTTCATTATATAATGACAGGTAGTCATAAGAATTTAATGTTTCAGGCATGCGTGTCGGGGTGACAATACTGTATTGTGCACTGAAGTTGACAGATGTTTTCTGTGCTTTACCTCGTTTGGAAGTAATCAACACAACCCCATTAGCTCCTTCTGCACCATAAACGGCTGTCGCTGCAGCATCTTTTAAAACGGTGAAACTTTCGATTTCGTCTACGTCGATATCGTCCATACTTCTGGGAACACCGTCTACTAATACCAATGCGGATGTACCGCCGGCATATGAACTTTGTCCGCGAATATAGAATGCGGCTGCATCGTTACCAGGTTCACCACTGCGTTGTACGGCAATAACACCGGCTATTTGTCCGGCCAACGTATTACGTAAGTTTCGTTGTTTTACATTTAACTCAGCTGGTCCGATCGTGTTCAATGAAGAAACAACGCTCTCTTTTTTCTGTTGACCGTAACCGATAACAACAACATCCTCCAGGCCTACGGAAGCTTCCATCATGCGGATGTTGATGGAAGCTTCGCCTTTATAGGTTTTTTCTTCCGTGTTAAATCCGATATATCGGAACTCAATAACGTCACCTTCGTTGACGTTATTGAGTATATATTTACCGTCTATATCAGTTGTTACACCATGGGTGGTACCTTTGATAGTGACCGTTGCTCCGATAACCGGATTCCCGTCAGCGTCGGTTAATAAACCAGCCACTGTTTTTTTCTGTTGGTTGGAATTTAAAACCTCGGTGTTTTCTTTTGCCGGAGCTTTTTTGACAATGATCTGTCGGCCTTTTATGGTATAGGTCTCATTTGTTCCTGCAAAAACTTCATGAAGGATTGCTTGAACCGGTTGGTCACTGAGATTTATGGATACTTTTCTGTCCAGGTCGATTTTAGTACCCTGATAGATAAAAATGAATTCGCTGTTTTTTTCGATATGGGAAAATACATCCCGTACCGTTTTGTTATTCATTTTTACAGTAAAATAAACTTGTGTTGAATAATTTTCTGTGAAATTGGCAGCTGCTTCTCCTGCAAAACATAATAAACAGCTACTTAAACAAATACTTTTTAGATAATTAAATCTTTTAGATTTGATACTCTTTTGTTTTTTCATACATTTGTACGTATTTTTTAGTAACGAACTAGATTAATACTATCCTGAGCCAGGCAATATGACAGTATTGTCTGGCTTTTTTTGTATCATAATACATTCTCTCTTAAGGGGGAGAGGTGGAATTCCCTTTTCATTTCGTGTGTTTATTTCATAAGCAAATATTTTTTAAGGTTAAACATTTATTGAAAGATCCGGATATTTCCATCCGGGGTGGTCTCATATTTAATATCCAGTAACTCTGTAAGAATATCCAGAGAGTTGTTTATACCATTTTTTAAATCCAGTTTTCCTGAAACCAGATATGAAGCTATCGATGGTTCGTATTCAATTTGAACACCATAATAACGTGATAAACGTGTAAATACATCTCCGGCACGATGCTCAGCAAACAGCATGATATAATCTTTCCATGAAATATATTCATTTACATCTACGGTACTGACTGTTGATTCTCCTTGGGTAATAGCGATTTTTTCATTCGGTCTGATGGTGGTTTTGTGATTGTTGTTATCCACTTCCACTTTACCTTCTACCAATACAACGGAAGCTATGGCATCGTCTTTGTAGGCGGATACGTTAAACGTTGTGCCCAATACTTTTACATCGAAATCCTTTGTCTTAACGAAGAATGGACGTTTGGGGTCCTTGGCTACTTCCAGGTAGACTTCTCCTTCTACAAGAATTTCCCTTTTGTCTTTTTCAAAGTCGGAAGGATAAATAACATGACTTCCGGAGTTGATATACATAGATGTTCCGTCTGAAAAGGTTATAGTAGCCCTTTTCCCTTTCGGGACAATAATGTGGTTGAGTTTTTCTTTGCTGTGGACAGAACTTTCTTTAGTAACATTTTCTTTGTTTACCTGTAGTGTCCCATTTTTTTTGTATTCCAAAGAGGCTTCATTGGAAAGTTTCATCCGGTCGTTTTGGGTGATCAGGGTGATCTCCTTCTCCTGGTGAGGTATGCTATCGTTTAGTAAGGAGGTTGCTAATATGTCCCAGTCGTAGGAGTTAGGAGAATATAGAAAGTTGATTGATAAGGTTATTATCAATACCGAAGCGGCAGCGGAAGCCGCATAAAGCCATAGTCTTCTCTGTTTGTGTCGTCTCTGATATCTGTTTTTTAGATCTTCCAGAGATTGTTCAATTTTTTGCAGGTCGACCTTTTCGGCCTCCTGTATATTATCGATCAATGCCTGTCCGGCCTTTTTGAAAGAAGTTTTTCGTATGTTGTTTTCTGTTTTATTCATGCTTTTTTCATTGTCTCTCTATTATAAGTACGGTGAAATCGAGAAAAGGTACTTGTAAGAAACCGAAAAAAGTCATTTTTTATTCAGGAAAAATATTTTACGTAATTGAACGAGTGACTGAGAAAGTCTGTTTTTGCTTGATTGATAGTTGATATTCAATATGTCGGCAATCTCTTTGTGAGATATGCCTTTGATATAAAAAAGATATAATATTTCTTTTTGTTTGGCAGAAAGTTCCTGATAGGCCGACGACAGATTACTTATATCTTCTTTGAGGGCCGTTTCTTCTTCGGTCGTAGCGTGGTCTACTTCCGGTATTTCGTCGATAAAGATGAAATCATTGTGCTTCTCTTCTTTTTCAAGGCTGTCAAGCAAATTGTTGCGGAAGGCTTTAAGCAGATAACCTTTTACAGATGGGGTATCCGATAAGTTACGTGATTTAGACATCAGTTTTATAAATAAATTCTGAATACAATCCTGTACCATATCCTGATTGGAAGAGAGTCTGCATCCGTAATTCAAAAGTAATGGATAGTATCGTCTGTATATCTGTTCAAGGGCTTCTTTGTCCCCTTTCAGATAAAGTGACCACAGTATTTCATCAGACTGATTTTCCATTAATGAGTATTTGAATTGTTTAAAACTATGTGGATAAATTTAAGAAATCTCCTCGTATCTCGTCTGCAAATGTATGATATTTTTGTGGATAGAATAAAATTATTTAATTGTTTTCAAAAAAAGCGGTTGCTCGAAAGTATCGGAAAAGATATCTTCGGGCAACCGCTTTTATATTCATTAAAATCAACTATCGTTTAAAATTCAGTAGATAATAAAGGCCAGTTTGCATCTTTTGTATGGACCTGTTCCATTAATGTTTTCAGTTCGGCAAACTTTTCGGGATTACGGTCGATCATATTATGCACTTCGGACGGATCGGCAGCAATGTTGTACAATTCGTATTTCGGCTCTTTCTGGATATTCAGTAAGATCAGTTTCCAGTTCCCTTTGATAATGGCCTGTCGACCGTTCATCTCATGGAATTCAAAGTAGAAATAATCATGTTGTTTCTGATTTTTTTCACCTTTTAATGTCGGAAGGATACTGATACCGTCGCACTCGGGAACTTTTTTAGTGTTGATAACTTCGGCGAAAGTCGGCATCATATCCCAAAAGGCACAAGGATGATGAGAGATGGTTCCCTCTTCGATCTGTCCGGGCCATGCTGTGATCATCGGGACACGAATCCCCCCTTCATACAAGTCTCTTTTGATCCCGCGGTAGATCCCGTTGCTGTTAAAGAATTCGGGATCGGCTCCTCCTTCGCGGTGCGGACCGTTATCGCTGGTAAAAATGATCAGGGTGTTATCATAGAGTCCTTCTTCTTTCAGTTTGGCGACAATCTGTCCGACATAGACATCATAACGATACACCATAGCCGCAAATGTCGCATGCGGATAGACCTGTGAACAATATCCTCCTTTGCGGAACATAGGACCGGAGTCTGTTCCGTGGTGAGGTTGTTCCGGATACATTCCCCTGAACTTTTGAATGATACTGTCTTCCGGCACCAACAATTCGGCATGAGGCAATACATAGGGAATGAACAGGAAGAATGGTTCTTCTTTATTGTCGTCGATGAATTTTAGGGCATGTTTATGGATCTCATCCTGTGAATAAGTGCCGTAGGCTCCGTTGGCATTTTCCGGATAGTCGACTCGCTTGTCGTTGTCCCACATGTGGTCGGGATAATAATTGTGCGCCAGAAGCTGGCTGTTATATCCGAAGAAAGTATCTACGAACTGCTTGTTCGGATCGCCGGTACTGCCGACTTCTCCCAAACCCCATTTGCCGAATGCTCCGGTTTTGTATCCCGCCTCTTTGAATATCTTGAAGATCGTATTTATACCGGTGGGCAGGGCCACTTCATAATCCGGATTTACGCTTGAGTTACCACGTATGCAGGCATTTCCGGTATGTCTGCCGGTCACCAGACTGCAACGGGAGGGGGCACTGACCGTCGTCCCTGAATAGCACTGGGTAAAACGCATACCCCGTTGTGCCAGTTCATCTATATTAGGGGTCTGGAATTTTTCCTGTCCGTAACAACTCAGGTCGCCGTAGCCAAGATCGTCTGCGAGGATAAAAACGACATTTGTTTTCTCCTTAGCTACCAGGGAGACAGTACTGCTGCCTGCAGTGAGCAGGCAGAGACTGTAAAGTGAAATATTTCTTTTCATGGAATTTAAACTATTTATTCAGCATTGGAACGTGGATAACCTTCGTTCTGATCCAGATTCTGATTCAGCAGCAGTTCGTTGCTAGGCAACGGGAACAGGTAATGACGGTCTACCCATCCAACCGGTTTACTGAAGAATACGATACGTCCTTCATCACCGTTGCGGTCCAGTTTCAGTTTGAAGTTGGACGGATTGGCGTTATCACCCATATGGCGTGTGTCTTCCAGGTCTGATTTTTTCAGGTAAACACCGAATTGCTGTGTATTCATGTATTCAGCCTTTTTCCAGCGGCGCAGGTCATCGAAACGATACCCTTCGAACATCAGTTCCACACGGCGTTCACGGCGGATCTCCCATAAAACCGGATCGACGCTCTGGTCTCTTTTCGGATCGAACGAAGCATTGATTTCGCTGACTTTCATATCTGCGACATGTGCCCGTTTGCGTAATACGTTGATCGTAGCATCGGCAACGCTCTGGTTGAACTGTCCCAGTTCCCAGGCTGCTTCTGCGTGATTTACCATCACTTCACCCATACGGAACAGCGGGAAGTCGGTGGAGTTTACGCTACCTGCCGAGTTGACCGGAGTAACTGTATTATAATATTTCCATACATAGTAACCGCCGTAAGAGGTCATAAAACCTTGTCCCATATTATATGAGTTTTCGCGGAAATGAGGAACCTCACGTAATATCTGTCCGGCCCATTGTAGAGCAGGAAGTGTCTTTGTCGAACCAGCTGTATTCGAGATCTGAGCCATCAGGTCGATGTACTCTTTATCTCTCGGATCGTCCGTGAACGTGACTTTCGACATATCCATATTGGTTGCTGACGGGCTGTTCACCTTGTAAGGCGGACATACATTATAATATAACCGGTAGTCTCTGTTTCTGAATTCGGTATATACATCGGCGTCTCCTGTTTCTTTATTTCCTTCGAACAGTTCGCTGGTATAGATCGGTTTACCGTCCTGGCAAAGATAAGCAGCGATACCATCCGAGCTGATCTCCGAATAATGGGAAGATGTTCTTACGTAACGGGTCATATTGTGACCTTTTCCGTCAGACAGGAAGTTCTTGTAAAGCAAGATGCCTGTCGTGCCTTGTAATTCTTCGGAGTTAAATAGTTCATCGTAATGATTGTGCACAGTCGGATGCGCGTTAATCAGTTCCTTTGAAGCATCGAAACTTGCCTGGAGATATTTCAGACCGTCAGAGATACTGTGATATTTCTGCCAGGTTCCTTCAAACAGTCCATAACGGGAGATCAGTGCACAGACAACATCACGGTTGATTGTATTTTCTCCGTCACCGTCCGGATTAATGTTCTCTTTGGCATATTCCAGCATTTCCAGTACTTTGGCTGCCAGTTCCGTACGAGGAGTTCTTTTGGCATACAAAATTTCCGTATCGGTATCTTTTAAGGCATTTTCTACCCAGATAGCACTTCCATAATGGGCGATCAAACGGTAATATTCATTCGCTTTAAAGAAATACCCGAGACTGCGCCAATGCGCTTTTTCCGATTCTGTCATTTGTGAATTGTCCAGGTTGTCCAGCATGATATTGATGGCACGGATATGTTCGTACGGTTTACTCCATTCGTCGGCCGTACTGGGAACGGTTGTTTTTTCAGGCCATGTCCAGGGATTCTCACTGCCCGGATTCCCATAAAAACCATTGTCGGAATAACTATCGAAAATATATTTTTCGTTAGGTCCTCCTTTGATCGCTGTCGGTCCGGCATAAGCTGTCAGATAGGTATAGAATTTCCAGGAGTATGTTTTAAAATTGTCATAACTCACGAAAACGGTTTCTTCTGTCTGCTTATCGAGCGGAAGTCTTTCCAGATAGTCGTTGTTCAGACATGACTGGAACAGGGTGGCGCCTATTGTCAGGAAACTTATTAATAACTTTTTCATATATAGTGAATCTCCTTTACTTTAGAATGTTACATTAATACCAAAAGAAAATTGTCTCATCAACGGATATGACCATCCTGCAGCTTTCGAGTCGCCTTCAATATTAGCGTTTACTTTGTTGCTACCCGGTGCCATGCTGTATGAGTCAGGATAATAACCTTCCGGCAGATGATGCCATGTGAAAAGGTTTTCACCACTGAAGAATACTCTCAGTTTCTGAATGTACAGTTTGTTGCACAGATCGGCCGGTAAATTATAACCGACAGTCAGGTTCTTTAAGCGTACATACGAACCATCTTTCAGGTATTTGGTCTGGCGTTTGTTGTTGTAACTGTTGTTACCGCCTTCTCCGTATACTCTCGGATAGTAAGCATTCTGGTTGTCTTCCTGCCAGTAATCGGTCTGGTAGTCGAATACGGAGGAAACGAACTGTCCGTTAGGAGCCCATAGATCGCTGATCCATAAGTCGCGTTTGCCGACACCGGTGAAGAATAAAGACAGGTCGAAATCTTTATAAGAGATACCGGCATTGATACCATACTGGAAGCGTGGAGTGCTGTTCCCGATTTTGCGCAGGTCGCCCGGGTTGTTTTCCGAGTTGTCTCCGTTACTGATCTTTCCGTCGCCGTCGAAGTCTTTGTATAAGATATCTCCGGGCTTTACGTTATCTCTGTTTTGACCCAGGAATACAGGAATATCATCTTTCAGCTTTCCATCAACAAAGTCGTTTTCCGTGTAGAAGCGATCAGTTGTATACCCCCAGATTTCACCAAATTCCATACCTTCGCGGTAATACATTTTTTCGATATTGTTATCTGAAGCATCTGTATAAGTCAATAAGTTATCGTCGTTACTGTATTTAGTAATCTTTGAACGTGAGTCATACAGGTTCAGGCCGATATTGTAACGGATATCTTTACCGATCTTGTCGCTCCATGTAATAGCCAATTCCCAACCTTTGCTGCGCATATCAGCCGCATTTACTTTCGGTGCTGTTGCACCCAGTACGGCCGGTAACGGTTTGGCTGCCGTAAGCATATCTTTCGTATCGCGTTGGTACCAGTCGAAAACAATGCCGAGGCGGTTGAACAGGTTCAGGTCGACACCAATGTCCAGTGTATTGACTGTTTCCCAGGTAAATGATGAACTTACCAGTCCCGGAACACCTAATGTAGTTACATATTTATCTGTGCCCGGCAGAATCCAGTTATAGTCGTTTTTAGCATCGATCGTCGGCTGATAAGCATAATAATCCACATTCTGGTTACCGATGCTACCCCAGGAAGCTCTCACTTTCAGGTTGTTCATCCAGTCTTTTGTATCTTCCATGAATGATTCTTCCGAAATACGCCATCCGGCAGAGAAAGAAGGGAAGAAACCGAAGCGGTCGTTTTTCGGGAAACGCGACGAGCCGTCATAACGTCCGTTGGCTTCTACCAGATATTTGCCTTTGTAAGAATAAGTCAGACGATAGAACAAGCTTCTAAGGGCATATTCTTTGAATGAATCTTCGGAAGTGATCGTTCCGGTAGATTGTGAGATAGATGGCAATCCTTGGTTGATCGGATCTTCACGGGTCGCTTTCAGTGATTCGTAATACCAGTTTTCCTGGTTGTAACCACCCATGACAGAGAAAGAATGATCGTCGATATCTTTGGAATAGGTAGCAAAGATGTTGATTGCATTCGTCGTTTCAAAGAACTGTTTCATCTGATACTTTGAGTTCGTATAAGTATCTTTCTTTTCTCCTGTTATGGGTGCTATATATTTATAGATTTCATTGAACTGTTTTTCCGAACCCCAGTTACGGTTGAAGCTGTATTCTCCGATGATGTCCAGACCTGTAAACGGTTTGATCATGACACGGCCCAGGATACGGGTGTTGTTTGCCCGGTTGATTTTAGGTGAAGCCAGTCGCAACAGGTTGGACGGCGTACCGTAAGGCAGTAATTCGTTATCATCTTCGGTGGCATAGTCATAACCCAGCGGGCACATACTCGGCATACTGCTGGCAAATGACCAAACTGCATTTTCCCCATGTTCGGAAGTTCCGGACTGCGCCGTCGATGTTTTCGAATCCGTATAACGGAAGTCTGCCTGTAAAGTCAGCCATTTGTTGGCATCCATACTAACGAATGCAGATGCATTATAACGTTTGTAAGAGTCCTTGTCTATTACCAGGATACCGTCTTCGTCCATCATACCGAAGGATACACGGTAAGTCGCTTTGCTGCTACCGCCGGTTACGGAAACATTATGCTGTTGCTGGAAGCCGAAATTATCCATCATATCGTCGATCACATCGGTCGGAGCCAGGTTGTAACGTACACCGTCCGACCATACATAACCATCCTTATGTTGTCCGTTGCGATATTCGTCCAGGTATCCTAACCATTGTTCCGTATCCTGTCCGCCATAATAACGTTTCAGTCCCATATTGGCATACGTTTGAACCGTTGTATAAGGGTCGACCTTATTCGGTAGGGCAGCCGGAGTGGAGAAAGAGAAGTTATTGTTATAGCTTACACGCATCGGTGTATCTTTTTTCCCCTGTTTGGTTGTGATCAGGATTACACCGAAAGCAGCACGGGCACCGTAGATCGCTGAAGCGGCAGCATCTTTCAAGGTCGTAACGCTTTCAATATCATTCGGATCCAGCAGGTCGATATCCATCGGTACGTTGTCGACCAATACCAGCGGGGCGCCGTTCGTATCGTCATTGATACTGGTTGCGCCACGAACGTTCATATTGATGGTTGTACCCGGTTTACCATTGTTGCGGCTGACTTGCAGACCGGGGATCGCTCCTTCCAAAGCCTGTGCCGTATTACCGACCGGGCGGTTACCTACGACATCTTCCATTTTAACGGTTGTGATCGCACCGGTCAGGTTTACCTTTTTCTGGGCACCGTAACCAACCACTACCACTTCGTCGAGTGCCTGACTGTCTTCTTCCAGTAGGATATTGAGGGTGGATTCGTTACCAACTTTTACCTCTTTGGTGTTATAACCGATATAAGAAACTTGCAACGTTGCTCCGGGTTGTACGGTCAGGGAGAATTTACCGTCTATGTCTGTAATAGTACCGTTTGTGGTCCCTTTTTCGACGATATTGGCACCGATCACTTCCAGTCCGCTTTTATCTTTGATAATACCGGTGATCGTTTTCCCGTCCTGCTGGGATTGAGAACTGATACTTTTCCCGGAAGTGTTATTTTTCATGGAGAGCACAATGTGTTTGCCTTCCATTTCATAGGTTATATTCGTTCCGTTGAAAAGATCGGACAACACTTTGTCTACAGTTTTGTCTTTTGCTTTCACGGAAGTCACACGGTTCACATTTACATTATTCTTATTGTAAATGAACAGATAATCGGTTTGCGACTCGATTGTATTTAAGATTTTGCTGACTGCCACGTTATTCTCGTTCAGAGTAACTTTGGCGTTCTGAGAACTTACATGTCCTGCAATGGAAGTGAATGTACAAGTTAGCAGAAGGAATGTTGATAATTTCATAATCCGTCCCAAATGGTTTGATTTGCGCTTTTTAGGCACAAAAAAGGTTTGACAAAGAAAATTTATCATAACTTTGTGTGGATTTAAATGTTAATAATGAGATAATTAAAAAGTCGTCTCTTGTTAGCTCCGGCCGGAAGATGTGGGGACATTTTCCGGCTTTCTTTTTTGATTATGGGTCTCTGTTCATAAGATATAGATTATTAAGGTGAATGAATTATATAATTGTAATTGAATTTAATTCGTCGTCTCTGAGATATTTGAATTTTACATCTTTTTGAAGAACTCTCAAGGCATATTCAATACCATCGGTTTGCCTGAACTTTCCGGTGCATTTGTATTTCAATACATTCGGATTGTTAATAACAATGTCGATGCCATAATACACGGCGAACTTTCTCATCAGGTTTTCAAAAGGTTCGTCATCCAGGCAGATCAGTCCTTCCCGCCAACGTAAATGTTCCGGATTGTTAATCGTGTCTTTTTGCAGGATACCATCTATTTCCGTCACCTTTTCGTTCGGCGTGAGCGATATCCATTCAGTCTGGTCACCGGTGGATACATCGACCGCACCTTCCAGCAGGGAGGTTTCAAATGCACTCAGTTTATTTTGATAAGCAGATACGTTGAATGTCGTACCCAATACTTTGATGTCGTATTTTCTGGTTTTGACAATAAAAGGAGCTTTCTCGTTTTTCGTAACTTCGAAATAACCTTCTCCGTCCAATTCTACTTCTCGTATGTTTTTTCCGAAAGAGGTAGGGTAAGTGAAGGTCGATTTAGAGTTCAGCCACACTTTTGTGCCGTCTCCCAGGACGAGTTGTACTCGTTGCCCGGCCGGCACCATGACAGCCTGCAGGCTTTGCGGTTCTTCTTTGTTGGCGGTGAAAATAATCCAAGATAGGGAGATCAGTAAAGCTATGGAGGCAGCAATACTACCTATTTTCCAAAGAATAAATGATTTATTCTGAGCTGAGAAGGCTTCAACCTTCTCAGCTGATGTTGTATAGTGAATTAAGAGTGCGTTCCAGATTTTGCGCTCTTCCAGATATTGCCGGTAATTACCGGCCGAAGCCTCCGCCCAATCCATAACCTGTTTTTCTTCCTGTGGGGAAGTGTCGCCTCTGAAATATTTATGTAGTAATTCTTTTTCCATTCTTTCGTATTGATTTAGGTTCCCGTTCGGGCCCTTTCGTTATAATAACACATCACTTCCGGTTTACCCTAACGAAGAATGGAATATTTTTTCAAATAAATAAAATCCTACACCTCTGATGCCTATAAAAACAGGATGAATGAGATCGGACTTGTTTTGAAAATCAATTAGTCTTTGAAGTAACTATGTTCTTTGATCACTACACCTTTATCATCGAAATAAACTTTCTTTTCTTTGCCTTCACGTGTTTCCAGTACCACTTTATATTTTACATACGTGCTGTTATTGGATACGTAAACCGATTTGATCCGGCAATCCTGATAAGCATTATTCACTCCCTCCTGCAGGATTTGAGGAATGGCTGTAATGTCTATTTCGTAGAACTTATCTTGCTTTTCAACTTCTGTTTTGCCATTACCCGGTGTGTTTTGTGCCTGGATCTGTGACGTAAAAGCGGCGCACATGGCAATCACTGCCATTAAAACAATCTTTTTCATACTTTTTCTTTTTACTTAAAAACCTAAAACTAATACCTTAATTTGCCTTTTGCTCCTATTGTCCAATATTCGTGCCAAAAATGCAGAATGAACTATCTTTTATGCTAAATGGTTGTAAACAGACGATTTATATTTCAGCCGGGCAGTCCGATAAAATGATATGATTTTGCCAAGTGGGGAATTTTTCCATATTGGAGTGGGGCTTTCTACAAAAGATACGGTGAATATCGGATTTTAGTGATTGACAAAATGATATTACTATCCCATGTAAATGGGATTAATATAGCGGCTAAATGAAATTAGTATGACGACTAATATTTTTTAACGTATTAAAAAGTTAGGGAAAAACGATTTGTCAGGTCAAATTGTCAAAGTCAATTATGGGTGTCTCCTTTACTTTGAAATGTGGAAGAGTACCAAAAAATTACTACCTTTGTACGAATTGTGATAGAAATAAAAGATGAAACAAACGAGTATACTGATCACCATCCTCTCGATCCTTTTGTTGACAGCCTGTGTGACTAAACAGACGGATGAAAAGATCGTAACTGTTACGATCGAACCCCAGCGTTATTTTGCAGAGCAGATAGCGGGAAATAAATTTAAGATCAATTGTGTGGTTCCGGCCGGACAAAGTCCCGAGACGTACGACCCTACTCCCCAACAGATGATACAGGTCGGCAGAAGTGTCGCTTACCTGCAAATCGGGCATATCGGTTTCGAACTGGCGTGGATGGATAAGATACGTGAGAATAATCCGAAACTGACGTTTTTCGATACTTCGGAAGGTTTTAACCTGTTGAAAGAGACTGCAGAAGAACATGACCATGGACATGATGCCCATGCCGGAGCGGGAACACATCACTACCATCATCACGGTGGGGTAGACCCGCATATCTGGAGTTCCATTGCCGGAGCTAAAGCGATTGCCTGGAATACATTGAACGCTTTTATCGCACTGGATCCGGATAATACGGATTATTTCTGGCAGAATTATAATAAACTGTCGGACGAGATAGATAAAACGGATGCGGAGATCAAAAAACTGCTCGATCCGTTGACCGACCGGACATTTATTATTTATCATCCGGCACTGACCTATTTTGCCAATGAGTTCAATCTCACGCAACTTTGTATCGAGATGGACGGCAAGGAACCCTCACCAGCCCAGTTGAAGCAGCTGGTGGAAACGGCTCGTGCCAATAACGCCCGTGTCGTTTTTATCCAGCAGGAGTTCGACCAGAAGAATGCCGAACTGATTGCCAGGGAAACCGGTTGTAAACTAACAGTGATCAATCCGTTGGCTTATGATTGGTCTAAAGAAATGATTCATATAGCAAAAGCGTTGGCAGATGGACAAACTCATTGAAATAGATCATATAACAGCCGCCTATGGGAATAAGGTTGTTCTGAAAGATGTTTCCCTGACCGTATGGAAAGATGATTTCCTGGGAATAATAGGCCCTAACGGAGGAGGTAAGACGACTTTATTGAAGGTGGTTCTCGGATTGCTGCAACCGGTATCCGGTGCTATCCGCTTTTTTCGGGATGGGACGGAGGTGTCTACTTTACGGATCGGCTATTTGCCGCAGCTCAATAATATAGACCGTAAATTCCCGATCTCTGTCTGGGAGGTGATCGCTTCGGGCCTGGCTGCGGAAAAGCCCCGTTTCCGTTCGTATGCGGATGCTCAGAAGAAACGTATCGAGGAGGTGATCCGGCAGATGGGACTGGAAGATCTGTACACCCGTTCGATCGGTGAGTTGTCGGGAGGACAGTTACAGCGTGTTTTATTGGGACGCTCTATCGTTTCCCGTCCGCAGCTCCTGATTCTGGACGAGCCGAATTCGTATGTCGATAAACGGTTCGAATCCCGTTTTTATCAGTTGCTGGAGGAGATAAATAAAGAGAGTGCGATCATCCTGGTATCCCATGATATCGGGACGGTGCTGGCAATGGTCAAGAATATAGCTTGCGTGAATGAGACATTGCACTATCATCCCGGTGCGGATGTATCCGAGGAATGGCTCGGTGAGAAATATGCTTGCCCGATCGAACTGGTCGGCCACGGAAATTTGCCGCATCGCGTATTGAAAACACACGAACATTAATATTTTATTCCCATGTCGCACACACTTTGTTTAATCTCATTACCGGAAATCGGATTTATCGTAGGCATTGCCGTTATCCTGTTTGGCTGTAAGGCTGTCATGCAGAATCCGTTTATCTCCAGGGGGCAGAAAATCGTATGGATACTGATCATTGTTGTACTTAACTGGATCGGGCTGTTATGGTATTATTATACCTATTATATGAAGAATAAAGACTAAGATATGAAGATACTGATTACAGGGGCAAGCGGATTTATCGGAGGCTTTCTGGTAAAAGAGGCGTTGCGCCGGGGATATGAGACCTGGGCTGGAGTGCGTGCTACGAGCAGCCGTGAGAACTTGCAGGATGAACGGATCCGTTTTATCGATCTGAAATATAATAACCGGGAAGCCTTGACTACCCAGTTGGCGGATTTTGCCCGTGAACAGGGGGGATGGGATTATGTGATCCACAATGCCGGGCTGACCAAGACTTTGGATAAGCGAAATTTCTTTCGTATAAATGCGGAGAATACACATAACTTTATAGAAGCATTGGAGGCGGCCGATTGCAAGCCCAGGAAATTTTTATTGATGAGTAGCCTGAGCAGCTATGGTCGTGGAGACGAAGAAACTTTCCGTCCGATCCGCCTGGATGATCCGCAGCAACCGGATACTGCTTATGGGCAGAGTAAGCTGGAGGCGGAGAACTATGTGCGCAACCAGTCTTATTTCCCTTATGTGATCCTGCGTCCGACCGGTGTGTATGGCCCCGGTGAGAAGGATTATTTTATGGAGATCAAGAGTGTGAAGTCCGGATTCGATTTTGCCGTGGGGTATACTCCCCAGCGCATTACTTTTATTTATGTAAAAGACCTGGCGCGGGTCGCTTTCCTGGCGCTAGAGAATGAAGCGATATGTAACCGGCATTATTTTGTGGCAGACGGAGATGTACATACCGATGAATCGTTTGCCCGGATGATACAGGAGCTTTTGGGAAAGAAGCATGTACTGCATGCCCGTATTCCACTGGGACTGGTAAATGTGGCATGCCATTGTTCCGAATGGATCGGCAAGTTGCTGAATAAAGGTATGACACTGAATACCGATAAATATATCATCCTGAAACAGCGCAACTGGATTTGTGATGTTGCGCCGCTCCAGGATGAATTAGGTTTTACTCCGGAATATCCTTTGCGTAAAGGGTTGGAGGAAAGTATCGAATGGTATCGGAAAGAAGGGTGGTTATAATCCGTTGTTATCCGGCAAAGGCCGGATAAACGGTTGGTCAATCCACTTTCTTAACGGAACCTAATCCCGCTTTATCCACTTTGACAGAAGGATTTCCTTTATATTTTACTGTACCCATTCCGGCTATCTCGGCATCGATCTGATCCTTTGCAAATGTTTCGATCAGACCTTTTCCGGCGATTTCGCATGATAATGTCGAAAGTTCGTAATCAAATGCATGCACTTTGCCGCTCCCGGCTATTTCAAAGTCAGCTTTTTCGCCTGCCCCTTTCAGGTTGAACGTTCCTTTTCCTGCTATTTCACCTTTAAACACTCTTGCATATAAGGCGTTAGCATTCAACGTAGCTTGACCTGCCGTACTTACTTCCATTTGATCGACAGTCACTGTATCTCTTAACTCTATTGTCGTACTGCCTGCCGTACTGAATTTCACTTTCTCATTGGATGCGAATTTACCGTTCAGGTTAAAAACTTTCACCCCACCCATATCGGCTTTTTTCAATGAGGAGGAGTTGGAAGTGATCGTAAATTCTGTCGGACGGAATCTGATCTGTTTCTTGCTACGTTCTTTAGGCCGAATCACCAGTTTTTCCCCGTCCGTTTTAAACTCAAACAAATCGTAAATATTCTGATCGACCGTTACGCTCAGAGCCGGAGCAGACTCCTGCTGTGAATAATTGAATATGATTGAAGTGCCCTGCACTTCAATTTCATCGTAATCGGCAATATCGATTGTCTGGGTAATTACGTTTCCGTCACCTCTGACAGACGGCATAAAGATGCATCCCGAAGCGAGCAACAAGATGGCGGATAGTACTGAAAAATAGAGTGTTTGTTTCATATCGTTTTATTATTTTACTTCTTCTACAGAGCCTTTGCCCAATACCTTCTGCTGGACGGCTGTCGGGCCTTTGTAGCGGATTTTTCCTTTACCGACGATGTTGGCCTTCAGGTTATTGGTGGCATGAACTTCCATTGAACCGTTTCCTGTCATTTTACAGCTTAACTCAGGAACGGCTACTCCAAAAGCCATGATTTCACCGCTGCTGGTGATACTGTATGCTCCTTCTTTCGCATCTCCCTTTTTCAGGTTGATAGTACCTGAACCATTGATGCTGCATTCCAGTTTGTCTGCCTGCAATTCGTTGATAACCATATTGGCACTGCCTGATACATTCAGGTCGAGCTTTCCCATTTTTACCGGTTCTTTCAGTTGAACCAGGCAGTTAGAGTTAGCATTGATCTTTATTTCGTCTCCGGTCAGCGGACTGTTTACCATGAAGTTGGCATTACCGGCAGCTTTCACCTCTTTCAGCCATTTGGAGTTCGTTTTTACGATGAACTTGGTATAATGGTCTACTTTCACCCCTTTGAAACCGATGGAGAGTTCCCGGTCTTTTATATTGATATTGACATATTCATGCAGGTTTTCATCTACAGTCACTTCAATATAAGGTGCTGCATCCGATTGTTCATAATTGAAATCAATTACCCCATCAATTTTAATTGAATTATAGTCATCGATAGTGATCTTTTTACTGGATAGTTTTCCGTTACCTTTTACGTGGTCTGCTGCCTGAGCAGTGAATAACAATCCCAATAACATGATAATAGATAATAAGCCTTTTGTTCTCATAATTTATTTGTTTAGTATTGCCTTTCCTTATAATAGACGTGACTTTTATACGACAGGTTACAAAAATAGGGGTAATTTAATTTAAGTCCTACATTTGTTAAACATTTATAGGGTATTAAACGATAGAATTTTGGTTTATAAAAAAATAACCCGGAAATTATCTTTTCACCATGCCATAGCGAAAGGTAATTCCGGGTTTTCCAACTCCCAATATATTGATTTCTTAATTTACCGGATCGATATCGCTTGAACCGCTGGAGTGTTTCTTGACTTTCGGATTCCCTTTATATTTGATATCACTGCTACCGGAAGCAGAGGCATTCAATGATTCGGTAACTGTGGTTAAAATATCGCTGCTACCGCTTGCCGAGCATTCCAATGTTTTCAGGGTGAAACCATACGCTTTGATATCGCTGCTGCCGCTACAGTTGTATTTTCCTTCGTTGGCTTTCCCATTCAGATACAGGTCGCTGGAGCCGGATGAGTGGGTTTCTATTCTGTGGCATTCCAGATCACTTGTTTTCAGGTCGCTGGCTCCACTCAGGTTAATTTTGCATAAATTGGCTATGCGCATCGGTTTTTCCAGATATACGTCGCTGGCTCCGGATGCGTTGATCTCGATATTATCACCTGATAGCGAACTTTCCAGGATAAAGTCGAAACTACTCGAAACTCCCAGTTTCTTTAGTTCGGCCGAATGGGTATCTATGACCAGTCTGCTCGGATTGATCCTGGTTCCTCTCTGTGTTTCTATTTTTAAAATACCACCTTCGGTATTGAACTTTATCAGAGGAAGAAGGTTTTCATCTATCGTGATCTTCAAACCTGCTTTTCCTGTTTGCTGGGAATAGTTGATTTGCGGAGATTTATTCTTACCGGCAAAAAAGCTTCCGTTGCTTTCAATACCTTGACCTACTATCAATCCGGTATAATCGGCTACCTGTATTTCTTTGGTGATGATATTTCCGTTCCCCTTGATCTTTTCTGCGTAGCAACTGATCGTGCCGAAGGCTATTAATCCGATGAATGCTAAAGCTAATTTTTTCATGACATTTATTATTTAGTTCGTTCTTTTAATTTGCGTCTTTCAGTTTTCCTGATCCGATAACACTCTTGCTGGTGGTCGGATTGCCTTTGTAATAAACGTTACCGCTACCGACGATGTTGGCTTCCAGATGGTTTTTAGCATAAGCCTGTATATTACCGCTACCGGCAATATTGCATTCAACTTTGTTGGTGAGGCAATCGTAAGCTTTGATGTTTCCGCTTGCGGCCAGATTGTATTCTGCTTTTTCGGCATTTCCTCCAACCTGAATGAAGCCGCTTCCTGCCAAACTACATTCAACATCTTTCAAGTTGATATCGGAGGCGACAACGCTACCTGAACTAGCCAGGTTAATTTCCAACTTGTTCCCTGTCACTTCCTTTTTCAGAAGGATGTTGCCGCTACCGGCCATATTGATTTCCAGTTTGATTATATTCAATGGGCTGGCAACAATAAAATCGCCTGAAGAAACAACATTCAGTTCCTTGATTTCACGCGAATTGGTCACGACCTTGAAGGTCGTCGGTTTCAGGTTGTACGTATTTCCGTTACGGCCGTTTTCGTTTATTCTTTTCGGACCGACTTTCAGTTCTTTGCCGTCCACCTGTATTTGGAGTAACGGGAGCAGGTTTTCATCGATCTCCACTTCCAGATAAGGAGCGGCATCCGATTGTTTGTAAACGAACTCCATAACTCCGACTGTCGATATCTCATTATAATCACTGATGGAAATTCTTTTAGTGATGACATTGCCGTTACCTTCCACTGTTTCCGTAGTGCGGGCAAATCCTGTCAGCGCCACCAATAAACAGGCGATAAAGAGTGATACTTTTGTTTTCATCTGCATTATTTTTATAGTTCTTTTCTTTATAAGACGAGGCTATTGGTGCTTAGGTTGCAGATTTTGTAAATTATTTTTGAAAAAGAGGGTGCGCAAACAATAAAAAAACCGCGATCCGAAATAATAACGGATGCGGTCTTTTTGCTTCCCAACGAAGCAATCTCACGATTCCTCCTTTGCAAAGACTTGTTAACCTTAGATCTAAAATACTATGAAAAAAACTCGATGCAAATATAAGAGGAAATATATTATATGCAATATACTATTGTATCAATTTATTGTAGTAATGTCACTTTATAATATAAAAGTATCATTTTTGGAACTATTTAGTCCGCAATTCCGAACTTTTCCGGAATAGAATCCATTATATCAAACAGTTCGGATACAGTTTCAGCGCGAAGCATGGCAACGCGTGTCTGCTTGAAATCAGAAATACCCTTGAAAAGAGGGGTGGCTGCCAGGTGGCGTCGGATATGTAAGATGCCACGGCGTTCGTCCAAACGTTCCACACTTTGGTTGACCTGCTGTTTAAGGATATCCAGATACCAGGTGAATTTTTCTTCCGGTAACGCTTCTCCGGTAGTCAGGAAATGTTTCACTTCACGGAATATCCAGGGGCGGCCGATGCTTCCGCGACCGATCATCACGCCGTCCACTCCGTAATCTTCGAAACGCTGTTTGCATATTTCTGCAGAAGTCACGTCTCCGTTCCCGATAATGGGAATATGTATGCGCGGATTCTTTTTAACTTCACCGATCAGTGTCCAGTCCGCTTCACCGGTGTACATCTGGGCGCGGGTTCGTCCGTGAATGGAAAGGGCGGCGATACCGCAGTCCTGCAATTGTTCGGCCAGATCGACGATGATCTTGTTATCGGCATCCCATCCCAGGCGGGTTTTCACTGTGACCGGAATATTGACGGCTTTCACAACCTCTTTCGTTATCTCGAGCATCAGGGGGATATTACGGAGCATGCCTGCCCCGGCTCCTTTACCCGCCACTTTCTTTACCGGACAACCGAAATTGATGTCGAGGATATCCGGACGGGCGGCTTCGCATATCCGGGCAGCTTCCACCATGGCGCTGACTTCCTTGCCATATATCTGTATAGCGACCGGTCGTTCGTCTTCTGCTACGGTCAGTTTTTCTTGTGTCTTATTGACGCTGCGGATCAATGCATCGCTCGATACAAATTCCGTATATACCATATCTGCACCGAAACGTTTACACATCAGACGGAAAGAGATATCCGTAACATCTTCCATCGGTGCCAGAAACACCGGATGTTCACCTAAATCTATTGAGCCTATCTTCATACCTTCTTATTATAGACCACAAAAGTACTGCTTTTTCCGCGAAGAATGATGATGGAGTTGTCTGCAATCAGGGCAATTGTATCCAATTAATCATAGTTAGTATTTTAAGTGATACAATATAACAATGGGGTTATCATCTCCATTTATCTTTTTTAGAATGTTTGGGGCTGCTTTAAGCATTCCTTTATCTCGCAGATAATCAATGGTTGAAGCAGGAGTGCATTGTATAGATATTTTCTTATTATTATACCAATGTAACGGAGCTATAGGTAAACCATTATCTATATCATTATTTATTCCCCACATCGTCATCCAAAAATCAACATCTGAAATATCATTCATTTTATAAGGAGTAGATGTCGATGATATTTTACCACTCTGTTTATTATAAAGCATTATGTACGATTTCTCATTATATACATACCTGAAGCAAATAGATTTAGGAAATTCTATTATATCGTAAAGAAATAGTTCTGTATTTGTCGGTATAAAATTCAAGAGTGAATAAGAATTTTTTAAAGATTCTTCACTTAGATTCCTCTGCCAGCAGAATGCTGGAGTGATTGCGTCTTTAGTCAAACGATAAATAGTGTCGTTTGTCATTGTTGAAAACAATACTCCCGAATCACTAAGTATACATCTTGTTAACTTAAAACCTGATTCTTTTGATGAAGATATTTTTTCATTTGAAAAATTGTTTTTCATAATTATCGTATCTCCTTTACCCATATTGCTGAATATGCCAATTCCAAAATGTCCTTCTGCTTCAAAAGGTATGCCATCAGAGCTAGTCTCAACGACTCGTCCTTCTCCAATAGGATAAGAATAAAAACTCATTCTCCCTCCCCGATCGAACGCCTCTTCAAATTTTCCGTCAAAATTGTATATTATTGTCTGATAAGCTCCGGTGATGTATAGTTTACTGTCTTCTTCTACTGAATACATGCTTATAGGAAAAAGAAGTTCTCCAGGACCTTGTCCATATTTTGCTACTTGCCTGATGAAATTCCCTTTTATATCAAATTGAAGAACTCCGCATGTAGGGTCAGATAAAACAAATATATAATTTTCGGTGAGGGTTACATCCATTATTTGCCCGATCATCGAGCTATTGTCATCGGTTAATTCTAAGGGGATATATTCAATTCTTTCAATTTCATTCTTAATAGAAATTGCATCATTAGAATTTACATAAGCTTTAACGTCAATAGAAACAAGCTTATTTTCTATAGTTTCTTCCTTCTCATTACATCCTATAGTAATTATTGATACGATGAGTATAGGATACATTTTAATTTTATTAAACTTCATATCTTATAGTATTACGTTATTAATATTTAATTCATATATGTCACTTCTGATTCCTGATAGTGGATAAAATATTAGTAGATAATGATTCTTCCTCTTATGTATTTCCTGATCTTTGATTAAGTTATGCGCAAATATATAATGACAGGAATAATAAATAGCTACACTTTTGAGTAGAGAAATCAGTTGTAAGTCATTTTTTTGTGAGAAGATGTCGTAAAATTGATTATAATGTCCGTATTTTTAGCAGACAATAAAAAAACAAGACATGAAAGGATTTAGTGTAGAGAAATTTTTTGATCCGGTTAAGAGGCCTAAGATTGATGGTGATCTGAATGAAAAGATGAAGAACAGTATGGATATTGTTCATCGTATGGCATGTACCTTGAATCACTCTTTGTATGTAATTGATTATCTGAAACAATCATTTGTCTATGTGTCTCCTGACAAGTTGTTTTTATGTGGCTACTCTGTGGAGCAAGTGCTTGAGTGGGGATACTCATTTTATACCAAGGTCATTCCCGAAAATGATTTGCGACGTTTATTAGAAATCAATAAGGCCGGTTTTGACTTCTACTATAAACTTCCGATCGAAAAGCGGTACATGTATTCTATTGAGTATGATTTCGACCTGGTGCATATAAACAAAAAAGTAACCCGGGTAAATCAAAGATTGATACCGCTCATAATTAATAAGGATGGAGATCTTTGGTTAGCGGTATGTGTTGTGACACCGTTATATTCGAAAGCTAAAAATAAAACTGTCATTAAAAATTTCAATACAGGGGAGCAATTCATATACCAGGAAAATGAGCGATTCTGGTACAAAAATATTTTGCCACTTCTTACAGCTAAAGAGAAACTCATTTTGCAACTGTCTTCCAAAGGTCATACAAATACAGCTATAGCCAAAGAGTTGTCATTGAATGTGAATACTATCAAGTTTCATAAAAGGAATATATTCCAAAAATTGGATGTAGAGAATTGTATTGAAGCAATTACAGTGGCATCCCATTGGGGATTAATTTAGGTTGTCCTGACCTCTAATGATCACTCTACTACGTTTTATAGTAGATTAACTATGCGTTGTAGTTGTATTACTGGAAAATATAGTTGTATTTGGGCATTCCTTTAATAAAACGACAGATTATGAAACGATTGACATCGAAAGAAGAAGAGATATTAGGCTATTTCTGGGCGAAAGGACCTTTGTTTGTCCGCGAATTGCTCGACCTACAGGAAGAGCCTAAGCCGCATTACAACACGCTTTCTACCATTGTCCGTACCCTGGAAGAGAAAGGGTATATCGGTTATAAGGCTTTTGGGAATACGCATCAATATTATGCCTTGATCTCGGAAGACGAATACCGCAAGACTACATTGAAGCAGGTTGTCAACAAGTATTTTGATAATTCTTATACTCGTGTCGTCTCTACGCTGATCGAGGAAGAAGCGTTGACGCTGGATGAATTGCAGGAGTTGATCCGGCAGATCAAGAACAAATAAATGATTGAGTTTATGGGTGCTTTACTAAAATCCACTGTTTGCCTGATTCTGTTTTATATCGGGTTCAAGGCTTTGCTGAGTAATGATACGTTCTTTCGTTTCAACCGGTGGGTGTTGTTAGGGGGGATGAGTATATGTATGTTGTTGCCTGCAATCAAGATAAAGACAGCCGAGTCGTTATTGATACAGCAACCCCTTATTCACCTGGAAGAGATGATCATGGGGGAGAGGGCAACCTCTGCGGTTCTTCCCGGTGCGGTTTCGGAAACGATGGTTACTCCGGCTGTCGAACCTGCTATGGCTATCGACTGGGGACAGGCTTTATTTTTGGTTTATCTGGCCGGAGTTCTTGTCTGCCTGGCAGTCACGTTGCTGTCGTTTCGGAAAATGTTTGTTCTTATCCGGAGTGGGCGTCAGTTGCGGCAAAGGCGTTATACATTAATATTGATTCCGGATGCCGTTTCCCCCTTTAGCTGGGGGCAATATATCATCTTATCCGAAGATGATTATGAAAAGTATCCGGATGAGATTCTTACCCATGAAAAAATACATTTGAAATCCCGCCATTCTGTCGATCTGTTCTTTATGGAAGTGGTATTCTGGCTTCACTGGTTCAATCCGGCTGCCTGGCTGTTGAAGCGTGAACTGAAGGATACCCATGAATACCAGGTCGATAAGGGCGTACTTGCTCAAGGCATCGATGCAACAAAATATCAACTGTTACTCGTGAAAAAAGCTGTCGGCTCCAGCCTCTACACTCTTGCCAACAGCTTTAACCACAGTAAATCAAATATAAGAGTGGGAAAAAAGACCAGAGTATTCTCTTTTCGCACGCCATGCTCAGCGAGGGAAAGGGTTGGAAGGACGTATAGATAAGATATATAGCGATGACATATCGACGGTCACTATCACGCTGTTTAAGAAAGTACCGGACGGTTTACAAGATATATTAAAGGATAAGATCAAGTATGACGTTGAGTATATAGTTCAAAGAAAAGAATCTATAGGTAACTGAAAAAAATAGGAAGAATAGTATAGGAAGGCTTTGATAGGCCTTCCTTTGCTATACTTTTAGTCTGTTTATCACTCTCATTAATTATTTTTCTCCTGTACTTTGCCACTAATATATAACGGCCAAAAAACTCAATAATAAGGAACAGAGCATTAAAAGTTCGCTAGTGAGGTGGCAGAGTATAAGTAGAAGCTTGTATCTTTGTCGCTTATGATAGGGATATTCTTTTTTATTTGCCTGTTTGTATCCTGTTCTTCCGGAGCTGGACGGCAAGAGGTCATACCTGCCGAAGAAGTGATTCGGCAGGCTGCATTCTATGAAGAACGATTACAATATTTTCCTGCTTTAGCGATGTATCAACAGGCAGCGAGGTTGGCTGAAAAGGAAAAAGACAGTGTTACTTTATCTTTTGCTTACCGGAGGATGGGAAATATATACCGGAACCAATCCTTGAAGCATGAAGCGTTGCAATGCGAAAAAAAAGCCTTGTCTTACATCGGTAACGCCAACGATTCCCTGCGGATGGAGCTTTATCGGGAAATAGGTGATATTCATGCCTTGGCCGGAGAGGCGGATAGTGCTTACTATTATTATCAGATAGGCGGTTGCCGGATTAGTCAGGCAAAGATATTACAACAGGGAGGACGCTGCCGGGAAGCCGAACTATTACTGAAAGAGGAACTCGAACAAGATATTTCCGAAGAAGAGAAAGCGGAGCTCTGTCTGGCATTGGCTGACCTGAAAATATCTTCAGGCGAACTGGAAGAAGCCGAGGATTATCTAAGCCATGTGCCCGCTTCCCATCCGCATATATATGCTTCCCTGTCCCAGATTGCCGAGAGTCGTGGAGACAGTTTGCAGGCCGACTTTTACCGAAAAAACTATTCCCATTATTTGTCCTCCCTGCGGCAGGAGAAAGAACAGAATCAGATAGCCCAGCTCCTTTTTACTTCTGAACAGAGAGCGTGGGAGAATCGTTTGTCGAATGCCGAAAAGACACAAAAAGGGCAGGTTTTTCTCTGGATCGGTCTGCTGGCCGTTTGTGGTATCGGGGGCTGGGGCTATTTCCGTTACTGGAAGAAGAAGACCGTAGTTGCGTTGTCTGAAACAGAATTCCACTCTTCTGAAGTGTATCAGCGTTTCCACAGAAAAGAAGAATGGAAGCCGACACCCAAAGACTGGGAAGAGTTGCTGCAGGCGGTGAACGGTACCTATCCCGAATTTCGTGAACGGCTGAAGAGGAAGATTCCGAAATTAAGTGAACAGGAATGGTGCATGTGTTGCCTGATAAAAATGGATGTTCCCCCTTCGGTAACCGCCATGCTGCTGTGTTGTACGAATCAGGCTATTTCGATGCGCCGTGTCCGCCTGTATCAGAAAATGACGGGAGAAAAGGGGACACCGGAGCTATGCGATGCCTTTATTCGTGATTTTTAAGCAGATGTGAACTGATGTGAAACCGAGAAAAGAGGCTTTCTTCTACTTTTGTCTGAAAAAAAGCGTATGAAAAAGGTATTGTTCGGGCTCATGGTAGCCATTCTTATTAGTACCGGATGCGGATCGAAAAAGTCTTCCGGTGAGTTGCTTCAGATCGATCTGACAGCAAAAGACTTTGCTTCCGGTCAGGTGGAAATAGCAGACGAGATAGAATCGGTCGAATACATTCCTCTGGAACTGACGGACGAATCTTTGATCGCCAATATATTGGATATAGCGGTTACCGATGAGTATATATTCGTTTATTCTACCCGTCAGGACGGCGTGTTGCAGTTCGACCGGAAAGGTCATTTTCTTCGTCGGATAGCGAAGACGGGAAACGGTCCGGGGGAAACAGGGCAGATCATATCGTTTACTGTGGATGAAGAAAACCGTCTTTTCTGTGTCAGCGAGTACTTCTCTACCTCTTTTTATTCTTTCTACGGAGAATTTATCAAGAAGATAACAAGTTTGCGTCCTTATTCTTATCAGCTTTCTGTCGGACCAAACGTGATGGTCGAATTGGGCAGAATGTATGTTCCGTTGAATGTTCCGGGTATGTTCAGTTTGGGAATCTTTAACTGGGCGACGGATGATACGATCGCGCTTCGCCCGACCATTGGGAATATGAAACTGATGCCGTTGGAGGAAACAAGCCTGAAATCATGGATCTATAACGGAAGTATGGATGGCTGGTTCTGTTATTCGGAAGGAACCGACACGGTCTGGAATGTGAATGCAAAAACGATTTCGCCAGCGTTCCTTGTTAACAGCGGCTATTCTGCTTCGGAGGAAAAGAAGATGCGTTCATCTAAAACTGGCAATGCCTCTGTCGACGGCACATACAGCGTTTTTAATATCTTCGAAACGCCCCGTTCTTATTTTGCCAAATGCTTCCAAAGCTCCAATGAATCTAAATTCTTTTTATATCGACTGGATAAGCAGACCGGTGTCTTGAGTCGTGAAGCATCAGATATTGACGCTATGGAGCTATTCGAACACAACAGGGTGCTGACCGGCATCGGCATCCGCAATGAAACGGACGGCGGACTTCCTGTCTGGCCTTTTTTCTCTTATCCGGCTAAAAAGCTGATGATACAGGTGAATACAGCAGTAGAAATTGAATATCTGAAGGAAAAAGATCCGAAGTTAAAGGAACATCCTGTGTTGCAGAAAATAACAGAAGAATCGAATCCGCTGGTCACTATTTATCATTTGCGCTAATAAAAGGAACGAATAAATTTTGCCCACAATAAAAGGTCCTGTTTCTTTAAGAAACCAAAGTGCTCTTATTGAAACAGGACCGATTGTAAATTAAGGTTTGGTTAAAGTATTATGAATTCTCAAATGTTGCTTTATTCTCTGCCGCCACCCAACGCATGATAGAGGTTTATCATGTTTTGTATCTCGGTGAATCGGTTGGCGGTTTGTGACAATTGTGCACTTAACAGTGATTGACGGGCTGTCAGTACTTCCAGATAGGTATTTGTTCCGTATTCCATCAATAAGGAAGTACTCTCCAACGCTTTTTCCAAAGACGTAATTTGTTTCTCGTACAAGGCTGTCTTTGCTTTGCTGCTTTGGCAAGCCACCAATGCATCGTTGACTTCACTTCCGGCATTCAAAAGAGCCTGCTGGAATGTCAGGCTGGCTTCTTCCTGCTGGGCTTTGGCTATGCGATATTGAGCTGTGATTTGTCCTTTGTTGAACAAGGGCTGTGTCAATGAACCGACAGCCGATGCCAGGAATTTACCCGGATTGACAATCAAGCCTCCAGCCGAGTTGGTCCAACCGGCGCTTCCGCTCAACACGATAGAGGGGTAGAAAGCTGCACGCGCTTGATTTGTTGCATAGAAAGCCTGTTCCAATGAACGTTCGGCAGAACGGACATCAGGACGGTTTGCTAACAACTGCATAGGGATTCCGACAGCTACATCTTCCGGGAACTGCTGTTCGGCCAATTTGCCGCGCTTGTACCGACGAGGAGTTTCAGCAAGCAATAACGAAAGACTGTTTTCTACCTGATTGATTTGTTCTTTCAGGTTGACTATGGATGTTTGCACACTGTAGTAGGCTGCTTCCATTTGTGAAGTGGCAGCCTCGTTTGCTAAACCGGCATCCATCAATGCACGAGTAGAAGCTACCGCCTCTTTCCAGGACTCTTCCGTTTGTTGAGAGATTAACAACTGCTCGTCCAGCATCAATAGCGTATAATAGGTGTTTGCTATTCCGGCAATCAGTTGGGTACGTATGGCCTGCTGATAGTCTTTGCTTTGGGCATATAACGCTTTTGCTTGTTGCTTGGCATTGCGCAGACGTCCGAAAATGTCTAATTCCCAGCTGGCAGTGACAGGCAAAGTATATGTTTGAGTAGCTTTGCCACCATCGAAACTGCTTACTGTTCCTTGTGGAGTAAGGGCCAGTGAGGGCAAAAAGGCCAGTTTTGCCGACAGCAATGATGCTTCCGCTTCTTCCACTCTCAGTTGGGCAGACAAAAGGTCTGTATTGTTTTGCAAGCCCTGTTCGATAAGTGTTTGCAGCTGCGGGTCTGTAAAAAGTTCCCGCCAGTCGATATTACCGAAATTGGTCGTATCGTCGACGACCACCTCTTCTCCGTATAAATTATCCGGAGTTGTTGTAGCCGGTTGATATTTGGTGTATATGCCGCAACTACTAAGTAAGGCAGTTGCGGTTGTCAATACAATTATTTTCTTCATGTCTTAATTCTTTTCATTGTTTAAACCGTCACGTTCGTCCTTGCTTTTTTGTTTTTCCAACGCAACTTGGATATCGGTTTCCACTTCCATTGGCGGACGAATCTTTTCTTGCAGATACTCGAAAATGATATAGAATACCGGTACAACAAACAATAAGGCCAATGTTCCAACAGCCATACCACCGACAACGCCTGTACCCAATGAACTGTTACCGTTGGCACCGGCTCCGGAAGCGAACATCAGCGGAAGCATACCGAAAATCATGGTAAGTACAGTCATCAGGATCGGACGCAGACGGGCCTGTGCTGCCGAATAGGCCGATTCGACGATGCCCATTCCCTGGCGGCGACGCTCGATGGCAAACTCTGTAATCAAAATAGCCGTTTTAGCCAAAAGACCAATTAACATAATTACACCAGTCTGCAAGTAAATGTTGTTTTCCAATCCGAATAATTTAGCGAACAGGAATGACCCCATCAAACCAAACGGTACGGAAAGGATAACCGCCCAAGGCACAAGGAAGCTTTCGTAAAGACAAGCCAGAATCAAGTAGATAAGCAAAATACAGACGGCATAGATAAAGAGAGTTTGAGAACCCCCGCTACTAGCCTCTTCGCGTGCCATACCACCATATTCGTAACCGTAGCCTGTAGGTAACATTTCTGCGGCCACCTCTTCAATTGCTTTCTGTACTTCACCTGTAGAATATCCCGGAACCGGATTTACATTCACTGTGATACAGCTAAACAGGTTGAAACGGTTGGCGACTTCCGGGCCTAATACGCGTTTGAGCGTTACAAACTGACTAATCGGTGCCATCTCTGTACCGTTTCTTACGAACATGTTGTTCAGTGCTTGTTCATCCAAACGGTATTCCGGTGAAGCCTGTGACATGACGCGATATACTTTTCCGAATTGGTTGTAGTTGGAAACGTAGGCACCACCGCAATAACTACCCAGTACATCAAGCACTGTTGAAGGTGAAATACCCGCACGTTTACATTTGGCAGCATCTACATCCACTGCAATTTGGGGGAAGTTCATTGCATACGAAGTATAAGCCATAGCCACTTCCGGACGCTGGTTTAATGCTCCGATATATTGCATAGCTTTTTGGTAGAACGTGCCCATATCCCCTCCGGTACGATCCTGCAAGTTAAGCTCAATAGAGTTACCCATACCGTAACCCGGAATCATACCCGGCTGGAAGCAGAATATCTGCGCCTCTTTGATTTGAGCGAATTGTGCATTCAATCGGGTGATTACGGCATCGGAAACATGTTCGCTGCCTTTACGCTCATCCCAGTTTTTTAAACGGATGATCGCCATACCATAAGATGTTCCCTGACCCGCCAGGAAACCGTAACCGGCTACTCGGGAGTAGTGTTCTATCTCAGGAGTGTTCTTGAGGATGTCTTCTACCTTGTCCAACACTTTGGTTGTCTCTGCCAGCGTACTACCCGGAGCAATCGCCACGTTGGCCATGATAGTTCCTTGGTCTTCCTGAGGAACAAGACCTGTTTTGGTACTGCTGATCAACCATCCTAATAAGACAATAGCTCCTACCATACCAACCCACACCATCCAACGGTGGTGGATAAAGAACATCACTCCTTTTTTGTATTTGCCCAATACGGCGTTGAACGAAGCATTATAAGCGGCGCGTACTCGTCCGTTGAAACTTTTGGCACTCTTGGTTCCATCGCTAGGACGCATCATCATGGCACAAAGAGCCGGACAGAGTGTCAAGGCACAAATCATCGAAAGACCTACGGATGTTGCCATAGTTACACCAAACTGCGTATAGAAGATACCAGATGTTCCTCCCATAAAAGTAACAGGAATAAACACGGCCATAAACACACACGTACAAGATATAACGGCCATAGTTACATCCCCCATCGCATCTTTTGTTGCCTGATAAGCGGATTGATAACCTGCATCGAATTTGGCTTGTACGGCTTCTACCACCACAATGGCATCATCCACCACCGTACCGATGGCAAGCACCAATGCAAACAGTGTCAGGATGTTGATTGTGAACCCGGCAGCTGTTAAACAAGCAAATGTACCGATCAGTGAAACAATGATGGCGATTGAAGGAATAAGCGTACTCTTGAAGTCCTGAAGGAAGAAATATACCACCAAGATTACAAGTATGATGGCGACGATCAATGTCTCTACTACATTATATATAGAAGCGAAAAGGAAGTCGTTGGAACTCATCATCGTGATAAATTCCATACCGGCTGGTAATTCCTTTTCTATCTCTTTCAATTCGGCAGCAATGCGTTCGTTTACTTCTGTCGCATTAGAACCTGCCACTTGGTAAATTAAGAATGTTACGGCAGGTTTACCGTCCATCTGACTGTCGAAACCATAGCTTAATGTTCCCAATTCTACTTTGGCCACATCTTTCAGACGCAACACGGAGCCATCTTCTTGGGCACGGACAACGATGTTTTGAAATTCTTCCACGCTTTTCAAACGTCCGCGATATTTCATGGTGTATTGGAATACATTCTTTGAGTTTTCACCTAATGAACCGGTAGGTGCTTCGATATTTTGTTCTCCCAGAATAGAAGTCACGTCTGAGGGTATCAATCCATATTGAGCCATACGTTCGGGATTCAACCAGATACGCATACTATAGGTGTCGCCCAACTCCATAACGTCACCAACACCTTCGATACGTTTGATACGTGGCACAACGTTAATATCCAGGTAGTTTCCGAGGAATGTCTTGTCGTAGCGTCCGTTTGAACTGACAAGTGCATCGATTTGTAGGAAACTGGTCTGACGTTTCTGTGTGCTGACACCAATACGGGTTACTTCGGCAGGTAATAAACCTTGTGCTTTTGTTACACGGTTTTGGACGTTGACGGCTGCCATATCGGGGTCTGTCCCTTGTTTGAAGTACACTTCGATAGTAGCCGAACCTGCATTGGTGGCTGTGGAAGTCATGTACATCATATTTTCCACACCATTGATACTTTCTTCCAGTGGCATAATGACACTGTTCATCACGGCATCAGCATCTGCTCCGGTATAGCTTGCCGATACATGGACCGTAGGAGGGGCAATATCCGGATATTGCTCGACCGGCAAGGTAAAGAGCGAAATGAGTCCTATCGCCAAAATAAGAATGGAGATAGATATGGCCATAACAGGCCGTTTGATAAAAATATTTCCTTTCATATTTTGCTGATTTATTTTACTTGTGTTCCTTCACGTACCAATCCGGCTCCTTCGGATACAATTTCTTCACCGACCTTAAGCCCGTCGAGTACGATATATTCACGGCCGTCGCTGATTTCAGCAACGGTAATTAATGTAGAAACGGCCTTGCCATCGACAACTTTGTAAACAAGGGTTTTATCTTGCAAACGGACTGTTGCGCCTTGCGGGATAACGATGCAGTCTGTGTAGGTTTGCGGAATGAGTACATTGCCGGATGCTCCGCTATGGAGTAGGCGGGATTCATTCGGGAATACGGCTCTAACGCCTACCGTACCGGTTTTGCGGTCGATCACTCCGCTGATAGATTCAATTTTGCCTTTCTGCTCATAAACAGACTGGTCGTTCAGTTTCAAAGTAACTTCCGGCATATTGGCCAAAGCTTCATCCATGCTTTTATGTTGACGGATCATGGCCAAAAGCTGGTTTTCCGTCATGGAGAAGTAAACATACATATTCGAATTGTCAGAAACAGTTGTTAAAGGCTGAGGAATATTGGCGCTGACCAATGCTCCGGCACGATAAGGCAGCATACCGACTACTCCGTCGCTCGGACTTTTTACTTCTGTATAAGAAAGGTTGTTTTTTGCATTTAACTCCTGTGCTTCTGCCTGTGACAGTTGCGCTTTGGCTGTCAGGTAATTGTTCAGGCTTGTTTTCAGATTGAATTCGGAAACAACTTTTTTGGCAAACAGTTCTTTTGTGCTATTGTAATTCAATTCGGCCGTACCTAAAGCTGCTTTTGCAACCTCAACGTTGGCTTGAGCTGTTTTCAAAGCTGCCTTATAAGGAACTTGGTCGATTACAAAAAGTAACTGTCCTTTTCGTACAACCTGTCCTTCTGTTACGCAGAGTCGTTCGATAGTTCCTGATACTTGCGGATAAATATCTATATCTTGGCGACCGCGAATAGACGCTGAATAGGGCATGGTCAGCTCCCTATTGGCTGTTGAAACTTTCATTGTTGCGTAAGATGCTTTCATCTGCGCATCCGACGTCTCTTTTTTACAGGATGTCATCCACATTGTCGTACAACCAATAATCATCATCAGCTGTATCCATCTTGCTTTTGCTTGTGTCATATGTCTTAATTTGTTAAATGCCGCAAATTTAACAGATAAATGTAGGATATTATTTGTCTGAATTTTTATATAAATCTTCTGTATTTATAGTATACGGATATTTTAAGAAAAGAAAATCTAATGAAATAAAATAAATATGTGATATCGTTGTACACATTATCCGGTACCAGATAAAAGTTAACTGGTTTTATCTTAGAAGTATGCGAAGAAAGCCGTATCTTTGTGGTTTCTAATTTAAAACCAAACAGCTTTGAACGAGAAAGATTTTGAAATAATGGCTCCGGTCGGCTCGTATGAGTCGCTGATGGCAGCTATCCAGGGAGGAGCCGACTCCATCTACTTCGGTATTGAAGGACTGAATATGCGTTCGCGCTCTTCCAATAATTTCACCACGGACGATTTGCGTAAGATTGTCTCCATCTGTAAAGAACATGGCATTAAAAGTTATCTGACGGTTAATACGGTTATTTACGGGGAAGACCTGGCATTGATGCGTGAGATTATCGATGCGGCAAAGGAAGCGGAAGTCTCTGCAATTATTGCGGCAGACGTGGCTGCCATGAGCTATGCGAACCGGATCGGGCAGGAGGTTCACCTGTCTACCCAGCTGAATATATCGAATGTGGAGGCTCTGAAGTTCTACGCCCAGTTTGCCGATGTGGTGGTGCTGGCACGCGAATTGAATCTGAAACAGGTAGCCGAAATTTACCAACAGATCGTAGAGCAGCAGATAACCGGTCCGAGAGGCGAACTGATCCGTATCGAAATGTTTGCCCACGGAGCGTTGTGTATGGCTGTTTCCGGTAAATGCTATTTGAGCCTGCATGAAATGAATGCGTCTGCCAACCGGGGTGCTTGCATGCAGATCTGCCGCCGCGGATATACGGTGAAAGATAAGGACAGCAATATCGAACTGGATATAGAAAACCAATATATCATGTCACCCAAAGACCTGAAAACGATCCATTTCATGAATAAGATGATGGATGCAGGAGTACGGGTATTCAAGATCGAAGGTCGTGCCCGCGGACCAGAATATGTGCGTCTCGTGACTGAATGCTATAAGGAGGCTGTGAAGGCTTATTGCAGCGGGACGTATGATGAAGAAAAGATCGCTGTCTGGGACGAGCGTCTGAGAAGTGTCTTCAACCGGGGTTTCTGGGATGGCTATTATCTAGGACAGCGTTTGGGTGAATGGAGCAGCAAATATGGTTCCGGTTCGACTAAGAAGAAAGTATATGTGGCGAAAGGTATCAAATACTTCAGCGGTATCGGTGTGGCTGAATTTGAAATGGAATCGGGCTCACTGAAAGCGGGAGATGAGATTCTGATCACAGGCCCGACGACCGGTGCAGTGATGCAGACCATCGATGAGATACGTGTCGACCTGAAACCAGTGGAAGAAACTGTAAAAGGCGAGCGTTTCTCCTTCAAAGTATCTGAAAAAGTACGCCCTTCCGACCGACTGTATAAAATGGTACCTAACAACGATAAAGAACTGAAATAATGAAAGAGTATATTTTTAAACTGACAGACAAGGTGCGCGACTATGAATGCGACCTGCAGGGAGTGGTGAACAACTCCAACTATCAGCATTATATGGAGCATACCCGTCATGAGTTTCTCGAATCGCTGGGCGAGAATTTCGGAGCCATGCACGATAAAGGGGTGGACGGCTTCGTCTCTCATGTGGAGATAGATTATAAAACATCATTGAAGAGCGGCGACAGTTATATCTCCTGTCTGAATGTATATAAGAAAGGAGTGAAATTGGTTTTCGAACAGGATATTTACCGGGCTTCCGATGGTGCGCTGGCAACCAAGGGTAAGGTCGAGTCTGTAGTTGTGCAGGACGGTAAGCTGACTCGCGGCGAATATTTCGACGAAATGCTTAAAAGGATACAGGATAAACTATGATATAGATCATGACAGACAACCGGATTTACCAAATTGGCTTAACTATGATAAGCGGGGTAGGAGATATCCTGGCCCGTCAGCTTCTGCAAACTTGTGGCGATGCGGAAGCCGTTTTTACGGAGAAACAACAAGTATTGGAGAAGATTCCGGGTTTTGGCTCGGCTACGGCTGCTGCCATCAAACGCCCGGAAGTCCTTCTGCAAGCGGAAAAAGAGTTAGTCTTCATTGAAAAGAACCAGATCACCTGTTATTTCCTGACAGATGAGAATTACCCGAAACGTTTGAAAGAGTGTACCGATGCTCCGGTGCTTCTCTACTTCAAAGGGAGTGCTGATTTGAATGCTTCCCGCATTATCAGTGTTGTAGGAACCCGCCATGCGACGGAGTATGGTCGTGCAATGACGGAAGAATTGGTACAAAGCCTTTCGTATGCTATTCCAGATTTATTGATCGTAAGCGGATTGGCCTATGGTATCGACATCTGCGCCCATCGGTCTGCACTTAAAGTGAATTTGCCGACTATCGGTGTACTGGCTCATGGACTGGACCGTATTTATCCGTCTTCACATCGCTCCGTAGCAGTTGAAATGTTGGATCACGGTGGATTGTTATCTGAATTTCACAGCGGAACGGAACCGGATAAACCGAACTTTGTAAGGCGTAACCGGATTGTTGCCGGTATGGCGGATGCGACGATCGTCATAGAATCGGCGGAGAAAGGAGGCTCTTTGATCACTGCCGATCTTGCATTCTCTTATGGCCGTGATGTGTATGCTTTCCCCGGAAGGGTGAACGATATCCACTCAAAAGGTTGTAACGCATTGATCCGGCAGAATAAGGCAGGATTGATAACTTCCGCTTCCGATCTTATCTCGGCACTTTGCTGGGATATAAAGGAAACAGCTTCTCCTCTTCCTGTTCAGACAGAATTGTTTTTCGGGGAGGATGAACGGACTGCAATGGTAATGTCCCAGCTTCGTGAAAAAGGAGAAATGCATATCGACCGGTTGGCTGTGGAATTGCATCTGCCTGTCCGCGAATTGTCTTCTCTATTGTTTGAAATGGAGATGAACGGCCTGATCAGAGCTTTACCGGGAAATATCTATCGGCTTGTCTGATATGTGCGATAGCTCCTTTGGTTGGGAACAACCGCTTGTTTATATTGTTTTAGAGATGTTGATTGTTTCTTTTGTGTAAACAGGAAGTATCTTTATCTTTGTCAAAAGCATTTGAATATGGAATTGCGAACAGCGAATGTTGTCAGATATATTATGCCTTTACGGGAAGGCGGCTCGTTGCCGGCTTTGGCTGAAGCTGACGACGAATATAAATATGTTGTAAAGTTCCGTGGCGCCGGTCATGGGACTAAAGCGCTTATTGCCGAACTGATCGGTGGCGAAGTCGCACGTGCACTGGGTTTTCGTGTCCCGGAACTGGTATTTCTGAACCTGGACGAGGCTTTCGGAAGAACGGAAGGCGATGAGGAGATACAAGACCTGTTGCAGGCCAGCCGTGGTCTGAACCTGGGATTGCATTTCTTGTCGGGCGCACTGACATTCGACCCGGTGGTTAATAAGGTAGGAGAAAAGCTGGCTTCGCAGATCGTCTGGCTGGATGCCCTGCTGACCAATGTGGACCGTACGACCCGCAATACCAATATGCTGATGTGGCATAAGGAATTATGGCTGATCGATCATGGAGCATCGCTCTACTTCCATTATTCATGGTCGAACTGGCGAAAACATGCCTTGAGCCCGTTTATCCAGATCAAGGATCATGCTTTGTTGCCGGAGGCCGGTAAGCTGGAAGATGTGAATGCCGAGTTCAAACGCCTGCTTACTCCGGAAAAGATTCGTGAGATCGTCTCCCTGATCCCGGACGACTGGTTGCATTGGAGCGAGAGTCCCGGTACGCCGCAGGAAATAAGAGAAGTCTATATGGAATTTCTGACAGAAAGGATTGCCCATTCCGAAACATTTATAAAAGAAGCGCAAGATGCAAGGAAAGCACTTATATGAATACGCCGTTATCCGCTTTGTTCCCCGGGTGGAACGCGAGGAGTTTATTAATGTTGGCATTATCATGTTTTCGAAACAGGCCCGCTTTATAAAAGCCCGTTATCAGGTGGACGAGAAGAAGATCCGTCTGTTTTCATCGGAGCTGGATATGGATTCGTTGTATGCCAGTCTGAAAGTATTCGATCATATCTGTTCGGGTGCTAAAAGCGCAGGTCCGATTGCAGCGATGGATATTCCCGAACGTTTTCGCTGGCTGACGGCTGTGCGGAGTTCTTCGATACAGACCTCCCGCCCGCATCCGGGCTTTTCCTGCGATCTGGAGGCAACGTTCGGGAAATTATTTGAAGAGTTGGTGCTCTAGACCGATCTCGGATATCTCGGTGGAAAAGCCTCTTTTAACTGTTAATTTTAGCAGTTTTTATCTGTATTGCATATAGTTTTATCATCACTAACACTTTTTGGCGAAAGAGGCTTTTCTGCTTAACATATATTGTCTCTAAAAAGCTTGACAAACACTTACTACAGCCGTATCTTTGTACCGTGGTTTTTTCATAATAGTATTAGATTTAAGGTTAACAAAGTTTGATTAGGGCTTGTCGTGAGACAGGCTTTAATTGTTTATAGAGGTTTGCTTCGGAAGCAAACCTTTTTTGTTTATCCCGGAAAGGCGGTATGGATTTTATCGGGAATGTTTCTGTTATATTCTTTTAATTGGTTATATTTGTAAACAATCAGTGATTCAGTTATTTAGAAATAAGCTTATAATGATGTCTTTCTTTATCTATTTTTTAATTGTCGTGGCAGGGATTGTCGCTTTGATTTTTATCATCGGACTTCTTTTGCCGAATGAAAGGACCGCTACCAGTGAATGTTATTATAACGCATCGCCGGAGAAGGTATATAATGCGCTGACGAATAATGCCGATTACGGTTATCGCAGCGATCTGGAAGAAATTGTCATTATAGAAGAAAATGACGGGATAGAAGTCTGGGATGAGATAGCGAAGAATGGCTCCGTCATCCGTTTTCGGACTGCCCATAAAAAGCCTTATTCTTTGTATGAGTTCGATATTGTCCGGGGAAACGGATTCACCGGTCACTGGAAAGGAGAATTGAAAGCAACCAGCACAGGCGGGACGCATTTTACGTCGACGGAAACCATCCAGATGAAAAATCCTTTCCTCAAAGTCCTTTCCCGCTTATTCTTCAATCTGGAGAAGTTCATGCATACGTATCAAAATGATCTGCGGGTAAAGTTGAGTGAAGATATTGCATAAAAAAGGGAGCTTAATGAGCTCCCAGGAATTTGAATGGTTCAGTTACGACAAACTGATCTGCCGTATTACCCGCATAGGTTTTACCGCCCACCAGATCCAGCATTTTAACCGGTGCCTTTTCTGAAAAATCCACATCCTTGAAATCAACCCAGAAGATATTAGGGTGAATGGTCGATTCGTAATAATAGACTTTATTCTTTTGATCGGAAACGGTTCTCCATATCGTAGATGAAATATTCGGTTGGTCGGGTGTTGTAATACCTAACGGAACCGACGTGTTACGAATTACACTGAATACACTAGCCACCGCCATGCGTGTATCTTCTACCTTCGGTATGGCATTGATATAGAAAGAAGCGCGAACAAAACGGTCGGCTGCCCGGTTGGTTCCGGGTAAGAAAGTCGTTCCTCCGATATTCTTCCAGTATTCGTCCAGAGCTAACTGTTGGTCGAAAACAGGTGAGTTGGTCATGACCTGGTATGATTTGTTATGGTGGATGTTCAATTTCCCGTTCACATATTCGAAGATGGCGTTGTCGCCGTTATCATCAGAGATGGAAAGGTGTAATGTCGCCATCCGGGTGCCGTCCGGCATCATATCCGATACCACTTCAAATGTCTCTTTTTCAACAAAATCGACAGCTTCGTCTACTGTCGCAAAATTATCCAGCATATATTGAACCCAGGCTGCAATGGATAATCCCGGCTTCTTGCCGTCCCATTGAGGATACTCTGATTCGGCGAGCCAGAGCAGGTTGGCTACCAGTCCTTTTTCATTCATCCCGTCCGTACTGCAAATGTCGTATGCTGAAGTAACTACGCTACCATATTTAGAAGTCCATTCCAATGGATTTTTACCTATTTCGCCATTGCGTTGCATTCCTCGTGGAAATATCCAGAGGTTACTGCGGCTGTCTTCTTTCCAGTCCATTGTCCGTCCGGTCAACACTGTATTCCCTTTTCCCTGATAGACAACTCTGGTACAGGCATCTGCCGAGCTGAACTGTGCACTCGCTGTAATTGCAGCCAACGCTATTCCCCATTTCTTAATATATCTCATAATCTTATCGTTTTATTATATAAACGATTTGTCTGCCGGAAAGTTTAAGTTTCTCTGTTATTTCTATTTCAGACCGTCCGGTTAACTATCAGAGTTCTCCTATTTGGGCCAGAACCATAAGTAACGGCAAATAATCCTTTAACCTGCTGCGGAATAGTTTCAGCGCTTTTGAAATATGGAACTCGATTGTTTTGATGCTGAGGTCCAGTTCTGCCGCGATCTCCCGGTTGGTCATATTCTCGTACCGGCTTTTAAAGAAGATCGTACGGGTTTGTTCCGGTAATTCATCCAGTGTTTTCCGGATGATCTCTTCTACTTCGATGGTGAAGAGGTCTGATGGGTCGCACGACTCGAGGGAAGAGATACGGAAATTGAGTTCACGTTGGCGGTGGTCATATAGCTGATCTTCCGCATCAGTCCGGATGGTTAGGTGTCGTAAGTGGTTGAGTGCCTTGTTTTTTACAGATGTTAATAGGTATCCGGGGATATTTGTGTCGGCAGGCAGTTCCTTTCGTTTCTCCCAATACTGGATAATTGCCTCCATGTAAATATCCTCTGCGGCGGCCATATCCCTTACGTATGAATTGGCAAACAAGATGAACGGCTCTTTGAATTGATCGAAGAGCGTTGAAAATAGTGAAGATTCCGTTCGTTGTTCTCCCATAACAGATGCAAAAGTAATAAAAAAGTACCTTTTGATGACGTTTGTGTAGTTAAAAGCATTACTTTTGTAGCTTGTAATTAGTTGAAAACGAAAAAGAATGGATAAAGTAAGTTATGCACTTGGCTTAAGTATCGGAAATAATTTCCAGAACTCGGGCATTAATGATCTTCAGATTGAAGACTTTGTGAAAGGATTGAAAGATATTTTGGGCGGCCAGACTCCTGAAATCAGTTATGACGAAGCTAAGCAGGTGATCAACGATTACTTCATGAAGCTACAAAAAGAAAAATTTGAAATCAATAAGAAAGCAGGCGAAGAATTCCTGACTATCAATAAAGGAAAAGCAGGTGTTGTAACGCTGCCCAGCGGATTGCAATATCAGGTACTTCAGAAAGGTGAAGGCCCAACGCCGACTGCTTCCGACAGCGTAAAATGTCATTATCACGGAACTTTAATCAACGGTACAGTGTTTGATAGTTCAGTACAGCGCGGCGAACCGGCTGTATTCGGAGTATCGCAGGTAATCCCGGGGTGGGTGGAAGCATTGCAGCTGATGCCGGTAGGTTCCAAATGGAGACTGTTCATCCCTTCTAACCTGGCTTATGGCGAACATGGAGCAGGAGAAGCTATCGAGCCGAACAGCGCATTGGTTTTTGATGTAGAATTGTTGAGTATAGTAAAAGATGAATAAGATTAATGTGCTGGTTGCTACAACGATTGTTGTTCTGGGCATTATTCTCACTTCTTGCAACTCTAAGCCTAGGGTGACATTGGCTAGCGGCTTGCAATATGAAATACTTAAAAAAGGTAACGGCCCTAAGCCGACTGAATCAGATAAAGTAAAATGTCATTATCACGGAACTTTAACCGACGGAACAGTTTTTGATAGCTCTGTAGAGCGTGGCGAACCGACAGTGTTTGATGTGTCGCAAGTGATTCAGGGCTTGAAGGATGCATTGCAGTTAATGCCGGTAGGATCTAAATGGAGATTGTTTATCCCGTCAAGGCTGGCCTATGGCAAATATGGTGCAGGAGAAGTTATCAAACCGAACAGTGCATTGATTTTTGAAGTTGAATTGTTAGACATAGTAAAATAATTTATAGAGAAAAATGAAAAAGATTAATGTTTTAGTTGCTACGGTTATTGTAGCGTTGGGCGTTTCCGCCACATCTTGTGACTCAAAAAGAAGTGCGAGCCTGAAAACTGGTGCGGATAGCGCGAGCTATGCAATCGGTATTGCGAACGGAAGTATGTTCAAACAGAATCTGGAAGGCATGCCTGGTGGTCCTGTTAATGTAGACGATCTGTTGGCTGGTTTCGAAGCAGCTTTGAAGAACGATACTACTGGTGCGAAGATGACTATGGAACAGGCTCAGGCTTTTCTGAACACTTATTTTGTAGAAGCTCAGGCTAAAGAAGCTGAGAAAGCAAAAGAAGAAGGAGATAAGTTCCTTGCTGAAAACAAGACAAAAGAAGGTGTTATCACTACAGAAAGCGGTTTGCAGTATAAAGTGGAAACTGAAGGAACAGGTGCAAAACCTGCCAAAGAAGATCGGGTAAAAGTACACTATACAGGTACATTGCTGGACGGAACTAAGTTCGATAGCTCTGTAGATCGTGGTGAACCTGCTGAATTTGCTGTAGACCGGGTGATTGCGGGATGGACTGAAGTTCTGCAGATTATGCCGGTTGGTTCTAAATATATTATTTGGGTTCCGGCTGAATTGGGTTATGGTCAACAACCTCCTCGCGGAAGCAATATCAAACCGAACAGTACTTTGAAGTTTGAAATAGAATTACTGGATATCGTGAAAGACGACCAGAAATAACAATATTACATTTGTAAATAAAGGAGCGGGTAAATTATGCTAAAAAGCATTATTTGCCCGCTTTTATTATTTATTTAGTACTTTTTTCTTTCACAATGATAGATTGTTGAAAATAATTATATACTTTTGATATATTAATAACAAGAGCGTATAATAAAGCGATAGAGAAAATGGAGAAAATAGACAAACTGGACCGGCAGATATTGAACATTATTTCAAAAAATGCCAGGATTCCTTTCAAGGATGTAGCTGAAGAGTGTGGCGTGTCGCGTGCAGCCATCCATCAACGGGTACAGCGCATGATCGATATGAATGTGATCGTTGGGTCAGGTTATCATATTAATCCGAAGATTCTGGGATATAATACCTGTACATACATCGGGGTAAAGTTGGAACGTGGTTCCATGTACAAAGATGTCGTACCTGAGTTCGAGAAGATTCCGGAAGTAGTCGAATGTCATTTTACAACAGGTCCGTACACAATGCTGATCAAATTGTATGCCCGTGATAATGAGCATCTGATGGAATTGTTAAATTCAAAAATTCAGGAGATACCGGGTGTGACGGCTACGGAGACATTGATCTCTTTGCGTCAGAGTGTGAAACGCGAAATCCCTATCTGTAACATCAACGAATAAATTATTCTAAAAAATAGAAGCCCGGCCTCCTTGTGAGTTGCCGGGCTTTTTTATATCCACGGCAATTACTACTTTTGTAGGGTTGAGTTATATGTTCCCATGAAAAAATATATAGGACTGTTTGTTTTGTTATGCTGCTTTTCTTCGTGGCTCACTGCCGGAGAAAGCTATTGTTTTCGTGTTTACCTGAAAGATAAAGGCGATTCCGGATTTTCTGTAGACGAACCGGAAGCATTCCTGTCGAAAGAATCCATACAACGGCGTAAAAAGTCAGGAACCCCTGTTACTGTCTCCGATCTTCCTATTGCCCGGGCTTATCTGGATACATTGGCTGCCACCGGAGGAGAACCGATAGTGCAGAGTAAATGGCTTTCCACTGTGGTTGTCGCCAGTAAGGACAGTACCGTTGCCGATAGGCTCAAAGGGCTGGCAATGGTCGATTCGGTAAAATGGGTATGGAAAGGAAGCAGTGATGTTGTTCCGGCCCAGGAAGACGATCAAGAGATACGCCTTGTTCCATCCGATACGCCTCTGAAAGAAAAATACGGATATGCGGAAAAACAGATCAAAATGTTGAACGGTGTCAAATTGCATGAAGCCGGATTTAGGGGAGAAGGAATGCGTGTTGCGGTGATCGACGCCGGTTTCCAGAATGTCGACCGTATCTGTGTATTCGATTCCTTGCAACTGATAGGGACGCACAATGTGATTTATCCCGAACGTAGCGTTTATGAAGCTGATGATCACGGGACGAAAGTATTATCCTGTATGGCTGCCAATATGCCCGGTATAATGGTGGGAACGGCTCCTAAAGCGTCTTATTTGCTGATCAAGAGTGAAGACAGCGATTCGGAATATCCGATAGAAGAAGATTATTGGGCGGCGGCCGTCGAATATGCCGATAGCGTGGGAGTGGATGTGATCTCTTCTTCATTAGGTTATTTTGCTTTCGATGCGGACGAGTTATCTTACGACCAGGCTGCCCTCGACGGGAAGAGTTCGTTGATCAGCCAGGCCGCCCATCTGGCTGGCCAGAAAGGTATCCTGATGTTTTGTAGCGCAGGAAATGAAGGAAACGGTAGCTGGGGGAAGATCACCTTTCCTTCGGATGCTTCGGATATCCTGACGGTAGGATCCGTCACGGAAGAAAAGAAAAAGAGTGTTTTCAGTTCCGTCGGTTTTACAGCCGATTACCGTGTGAAACCGGATGTTGTCGCGTTGGGATCGGGTAGCTGTGTGATCGATCCGCAGGGAAATATACGGTATGCCAGCGGAACATCCTTTGCGACCCCTATATTGGCAGGGATGGGCGTCTGCTTGTGGCAGGCATTGCCCGGATTAAGCAACAAAGAAATCATAGCCTTATTGCAGGAGGTATCGAGCCAGGCCAAACGCCCTGATGCTGAACTGGGATATGGCATTCCGAATATATATAAAGCCTATAAGAAAGGAGCGCAATATGCCAGGGCTGAACATTAATCCGGAGTATACGAGGAATGAGCGCAGGGAGTTCTCTTTGCTGGAGCTGAATAATCTGGTTCACGTCGCTGTCAGTGAGGCATTTCCCGGAACATGCTGGGTACGGGCGGAAATGAGCGATGTGCGGACAAATGCATCTTCCGGGCATTGTTATCTGGAGTTTATCGAGAAGAATCCGGTAACCGGACAACTGGTTGCCAAAGCACGCGGTTCGATATGGGCGAAGACGTTCCGGATGCTGAAACCTTATTTCGAGATGGAGACCGGACAGTTGTTTGCTTCCGGGTTGAAAGTGTTGGTAAAGGTTTCCGTCGAGTTCCATGAGTTATACGGATACAGCCTGACAGTGTTGGATATCGATCCGGCCTATACGTTGGGAGATATGTTGCGGAAGCGGATGGAGATCATCCGCCAGTTGAAGGAAGAAGGCGTGTTTACGCTGAATAAGGAATTACCGTTCCCTGTCCTGCCGAAACGTATTGCCGTCGTTACTTCACCTACGGCTGCCGGTTATGAGGATTTCCTGAATCAGTTGGCGGGTAATAAAGCCGGTTATTCCTTCTATACAAAACTATTCCCTGCGCTGATGCAGGGAGAAAGGACGGAAGAGTCGGTTATTGCTGCACTTGACCGTATTTATCATCATATCGACTGTTTTGATGTGGTTGTGATCATCCGCGGAGGTGGTTCCACATCGGATCTGAATAGTTTCGATTCCTATCTGCTGGCGGCTAACTGTGCCCAGTTTCCGCTACCTGTGATAACCGGTATCGGGCATGAACGCGATGATACCATTCTCGATATGGTAGCCCATACACGGATGAAGACGCCTACAGCAGTGGCTGAATTCCTGATCGGCCGTATGGATACCGTTGCCGAAGAACTGGAAGAACTTCAACAGGATGTTTGCGAACTGACTAATAATATACTGCTGAAGCAGAAGAATTTCCTACAATTACTGGGCGCACGTCTGCCGGTGATCGTAACAAACCGGATCGAACGTAACCGGTCATTCTTGCAAATGGTCGGAAATAAGCTGCCGTTGTCTGCTTCTGCCATGTTGCTTCGCCATCGTTCGGCATTGGAAAGTATGCAGATGCAATTGCAGAACCGTGTAACTTCCCGTTTGGCGGAAGATGCCCGTTTTATCCAACTGACAGGGCAGTTTATCAAAATGGCTTCTCCCGACTATGTACTGAAACGGGGATACAGCCTGGCCCTGAAAGATGGTAAAATCATCAAACATGCAACCGAGTTGAGTTCCGGTGACGAACTGGTCACGCGGTTTGCGGATGGTGAGGTGAAGAGTATCGTTAAAAAATAAATCATTCAGAAATATGACAAAGAAAGAGGAAACATACAATGAAGCGGTTGAAAAACTGCGGAAGATCGTTGCCGATATAGAGAACGGCGAATTGGATGTGGATATACTCTCCGAGAAAGTGAAGGAGGCAACCCGTTTGATCAAGCTGTGTAAAGAGAAACTGTATAAGGTGGATGAAGATGTAAAAAAGGTTTTGGAGGAACTGGAGTGATGCGTAAATATGTATTGATCGTAGCCGGGGGAAAAGGACTCCGGATGGGAGGAGATCTGCCTAAGCAGTTTATCCCGTTGGAGGGGAAACCGATCCTGATGCATACATTGGATACATTTCACCGTTGGGATGCTTCGGCAGAATTGATACTGGTCCTCCCCGAAGATCATCAACCTTATTGGAACATGCTTTGCCGGGAGATCGGGTGTAAAGTACCTCACCGGATAGCGAATGGTGGCGAGACTCGTTTTCATTCCGTCCGGAACGGATTGCAATTCCTTTCGGAAGAAATAGGAAATACATCCGGGAGGAATGAAAAAGCCCTGGTTGCAGTGCATGACGGCGTACGCCCGTTTGTCTCTTCCGAAGTGATCGGCAGTTGTTTTGCGGAAGCAGAACAAAGTGGGGCGGCAATCCCAGTGTTGCCTCTGATCGATTCATTGCGCGAGACGGACGGAAACGAGTCGCATCCGGTAGATCGCGGACGGTATGTTGCGGTACAGACACCACAGGTTTTTCGCAGTGATATATTATTAAAAGCATACGACCAGCCTTTTACCCCCCTTTTCACGGATGATGCATCTGTCGTTGAGGCTGCCGGGATATCGGTTCAGCTGGTTCCTGGAAATCGTGAGAATATCAAGCTAACGACACCGTTCGATTTGCTGATAGCAGAAGCGTTATTTTCTTCTGTTAAACTGTCAGATCCAACGGTAAGTCACTGATATCTTTTAATCGTTTCCCATGAATGAGAATGTTTAATAATTCCATAGAATCTTCTGCTCCTATATTTTTAACAGCTTCTACAAGTTCATAAAGAGCAAAATGATAAATGCAGTCAATATCGCCGGTGCCCAATGCCAGAGAAGCTAAACGCGAGGGCATCGGTTCACCTGTAACAACAACAATATGTGGTAAATGACCTTTTCTGTTCCGTATCAGTCCTAAAGCCTCGGTACGACTGTTCTGTGCGCGGTCGCTACGCATTGTCCACTTGGCAGAAATAGATGCATGGAGGATGGGTAATCCACCGTTCTTTTGGCGTATATCGGCTAAATTACAAACAGAATCATCAATGATTGCAGCTTCCTTATTTATTGTTTCATCAGGTTCTGTGTCTCGATAAACGACTACATCGGGAGCAATCATATAATCATTTCCCATACTAGCTGCGAGCCGGGCATCGTTCTTGGTCAATAGATTCAGATATTCTAAATGCTCATATTGAGAAAAGCTACTTGTTTTAATCGTATTTCGATTCCCTAATTTCGCAATATGCCATTTTCCCGGACGCAGATTTTGAAGTCGTGGAAATGTTTCTGCTAAAAACTGCATACTGATTTGTTCAAATTTTGCCCCGGACGTTTGTCCGACTGCTTTATCATGAGTTTCTGCCATCAACATATTTGCAATACCCAAAGCTATTCCAATGGATAACTTGGAAGAACTGTCTGCATTACTTGGGATACCCTTGCTGTCTACAGTCAATACCCCGTTGGATAGTAATTCCTTGTGGTAAGATTTCCGTGCTTCGGCTATGAATGCGTTCATTTTCTAAAACTTTTATAATTTGCAATCCTATTTTAGTTGCGACAGGAGGAGGAAAAGCGTTGCCAATCATTCGACAAGCTGCTGTTTTCCATTTTCCGAAATTCCATGAATCAGGAAAACCTTGTATTCGAGCTAACATCCTTGGTGTAAGACGGGGCATCCCTTTAAAATCAGGTTCGGGAGCATCGTTTGCTATACCCATGCCATCTACGCCGAGTTCAGCCCATGCTTTTTTAGCTCTCGTTGGACCGAGATCAGGGCCTCCATGTTTTTTACTTCCCCCAACGATTGTCGGGGCTATTTTGTTAGCTCCGGATTTCCAGTTTTCTACTTCTTTCCAGCCGTTAGCAGCCATCAAATCGTATAATGTATCTCCCACATAAATAGGAGATTGTGTATTTGTTTCCGGGAATTCAAATATATCATGCAAGTCTTTTCTGACTGCAATGATAATGACGCGAGGTCTTAATTGAGGGACACCGTAATCAGAGGCATTGACCAATTGAATATGGGGAGTATTATAACCTAACTGCTTCAATTTCTTCAATATCTTGTTACGGTATGCGTCGAATTTTACATCCAACAGGCCTCGTACATTTTCTATCATTACTATACGAGGTTTAATTTCTTTAACTAGGCGTAACATTTGAGGGAACAGGTCTCGTTCATCTTTTGCCCCCAATTGTTTACCGGCGACACTGAAAGGAGGACACGGCACACCACCGGCTAAAAGATCTATCTGATTAGCATAAGGTATGCCACTAAAGTTATGTACATCCTGACATATAACATTCCATTCGGGGCGATTTGATTTTAAGCAATTGCAATACTCCTGCTCATATTCGACCAATGCAATATGAGAGAATCCTGCGTGCTCTAATCCTAACGCTTGACCGCCCGCTCCGGCACATATTTCTATTGAAGTGTACATACTTTATTTCTGATTTTCCAGTGACAAAATTACCTAAATCAAATGGTATAAGCAAATCAGAAAACTCCAAAGAAGAAATAAGTCGGGGATACAGTCAATCCGTTTCAAAGCTATATTTCCCTGATGGCACTTCCATAACAGCATATCCATCCTGTATACCTTTAAAACTGATTCCTTTTACTTTATTGATAGCATTACCGCTCTCTTTCACTGTTTTTCCGGAAAAAACGGGAAGATAAACCGTGGCATGACTTCCGACCGGAACTTCCACATCCATTTTGAAACTCTTCTCCTGTTTTTTCCAGTCTACGCCGACAACACCATACGGAGTACGGGTTGAATAAGCTGCATAAGAAATAGCTTCGGGAGGACACGGTTTGATGATGATATGTTTGTAGCCGACTTCCTTCTGATCAGTGTTCAAACCCGCCAGTTTCCGGTAGAACCAGGTGAAACCGCCGCCGAACATCGGATGATTCCGGGAATTGTTACCGTTCCATTCCTCCCAGGTGGTAGTGGCACCCTGGGAAATCCACCAGCCGTAACCAGGCATGTCTTTTTTATCCATAGCTTCATAAGCCAGTTCGTTCATCCCGTTGTCTGCCAGTGTCTCAAAAAAGAATTGAGTACCGAAAATACCTGTGTATAAGTGTCCGTTATGGGCGTGCACTTCTTCCCGTACCGTTTCCTGTACATCTTTCTTTACTTCGTCCGGAACTCCCATCACCAGAGCGAAGATATTGCTGCCCGAAGGACCATACGTTTTAGTCTCCGGATTATAAAAACGTTTGTGGAAAGCCTGCCGTGTTTTCTCTGCCAGAGCGGAGAAAAGGTTTGCATCCTTTTTCTCTCCCAGTGCGGATGCCGCTTTTGCCGTAAGATCGGCACAACGCCAGAGATAGAATGTATGAACCAGGTCTTTTGGAGGGAATCCGTCTGCCGGGCACCATTCTCCCAGGTTGTGCCATTCGCTGACGTTTCCGTTGCTTTTTATCTGCGAAAGCATGATGCCGTCGGAATCTACCCAGGTTTGCATGTACCGGAGCTGTTCTTTCATTCCGGTATAATTGGCAGCCAGCAAATCTTTATCTGCATAATGCTGATAAAACTCCCACGGCATAATGTTCATAGCTGCTCCCCATGCCACGCCGCCTCCGCAGCCGGGTTGCCAGGGTGCACCGTTCGGAACATAACCGGTCGCTTTGTTCTGGGCAAGCAATATGTCTTTGATCCATTTGGTATATAAAGCTGCGGCATCATAATTATGCATGACGGTGACGCAAGCCACCTGTCCGTCGCCGGTATAGGCAGAACGCTCCCGATGGGGACAGTCGCTGATAATACTGCCGTGCGAGTTGTCTGTCAGGCTTCGTCTCCATATCTTATTGATCTGGTTGAAAAGCGGGTTTGAGCAGTCGAAATGCCCGGTCGTCTCAAGCTCCGTATATACAGCTTCCGCTGTCAGGTTATTTTCCCGGAGTTCGCCCGGCCAGTTGATGATCTCTGCTTCCCGGAAGACAAACCAAGTAAAGCGGGCGGCATACGATTCCGGCCCGTCTCCTTTCATCGTATAAGAGTTGGAACCATTCGGTGATTCACAGATATAACGGATTTCCACTTTCCGACCAGCTTCTCCCTGCATATTATGCAGATGTACCCACCCGGATATTTCTTCCCCGAAATCGACTTTGTAATTCCCGTTTTCCAGTCGTGTGATCTTTTTCGGTTTCAAGACTTCCATTACCTTGTCGGAATGGGACATCTGTGCCTGTAGTTCACCTTCCGGCGCTTTCCGTACGACGGCAGACTCCCATCCGTTAACCGGTTTGTCCGGTGAGCACCAATCCGGCTGTTCCAGTCGGGCGTCATAATGTTCCCCCTGGTAAATTCCATCTAAGACAATGGCGCTACGCGATACTTTCCAGGAAGTGTCCGATGTGATGACCTCCTCGCTGCCGTCGGTGTAGCCGATATGTAGCTGTGCGATCAGGCGTGGCGATCCGTAGGGCATCGTCCAGCTTAGCGCTGCATTATAAAAGCCGTTACCTAACAGGCAGCCGAGTGCATTTTTACCTTGTTTTAATGCTTCTTTCAGGTCGTAGCAGAGATAGAGTACATTATAGCCTTTGAAATTATCGTCGAGGGTCACACGGGTCACATCCAGGTCGTCCCGTTTCCCATAATTGGTTTGGTTGGGAACCAGAACGTCGTTGCCGACTTTTTCTCCGTTCAGATATAATTCAAAATAACCCAATCCGCTGATATAGATTTTTGCTGAAGCTATTTCTTTGGAAACGGTAAAATCTTTTCGGAAGAGTGGGGCAGGAGGAAGTGTTTTGTCTGCCGATTTTGCCGTGGCTTCTTCGCTTTGCCAGGGCGCACCGATCCATTGTGCTTTCCATTCATCGGCATTCAGCAATCCCATATTCCAGCGGGCAGGTTCACTCCAGTCCGATATTTTTCCGTTGGCATCCCAAACGCGGACTTGCCACCAGCATTCCTGTCTCGATTGTAACGGCTTTCCTTCGTAACGAACCAGAAAGGACTGGCTACTTTTTTTCTTACCACTGTCCCAAAGGTCGGCCTGTTCCTTTTTCAGTTTCTCGGCCGATGAAGCAACCCGTATCTGATAGGCGGTCTGCTGTTGTCCTCGTTCACCGGGAGCGGCTGTATTGATCCACGACAACCGGGGATGCCGGGCATCTATAACGGAGGGATCGACCAGGTATTCGCAGGTGAGCCTGATAGGGGTAAGAGTTGCATTTGCTGTCAAAACAAAAAGAAATGACAATAGAATTGAAATACCGGATTTAAGTTTCATATCGACAAAGTTTAGTTCTAGATGGATCGCAACAAATGTATATGATTTTTGTCGATGCTCAAATAGAGAACCTGTACTTGTGTCAGATTTGAGAAGAAAATTATCAAAATCCAAAACTATACCGACTGTCGATAGGGGAGCAAGGTTTGTGCTTATCGGCAAAGAGTATCATACATTTTGTATCATACAAAATGTATGATGTTCGTAATTTATGCTGTCAGGTATATGACTTATTTCTTTCCTGTTGGCTTGAATTGACTTTTTGATAGTATACCTAAGTTATATATACTTAATAAACCAGGTTCTAAGGTTTGTCAGTATTTGTGTCCAATTTTGAGAATAGAAATATCAAAATGTAAAATGAACTCTTTTGTCTGTGGCTTGTATGTATCGTTATGCGGTGTGGAACTTTTTATTCGTCTTACGCGATGTTTATGAATATCATTATTTTGATATTTGTTGGAAGATTGTTACTTTATGAATCGTTTTTTTATGATTATGTGAAAGAGGGAATGAAGACGTTTCGTATTTGTGTGAATTTGTTGTTTTGTTTTTGTTGGTATTGTTACTCTTTCTGGAAAATAAATCTGTTCTAAAACAGGTATTTTAACGTGAAAAAGTGATTAAAAAAAGAGTTGCTCATCTGTAATTAACAAAAATTCAGCCTTAAATAAAGCCCCATTTCGTTTAAAAGGAAAAATATTTCGTTTTAAACGAGATTGAAATTTGCTTTAAACGAAGATAGAGAATTGCTATTGATATGCCTAGTGTTAATTTATGTGTTTATTCTTCTTCTAGTTCATCTGTTTTGTGTAAGATGGTTGCTATCGAAAACATATAAAAGGATACATTATGATGTTATTTTAGAGTAATGTGTGTCTTGTTGATATATCAAGGAATATATTTTAGTTGGATTTTTGTGTTGAAAATACTTTTACAAATTTGTGTGTATGGCTTTTTATTCGGATATTGCATTTCAAACAGCACACAAGTATTGATATGAAAAACGCTATACTACTATTTATTCTTTTCTGTTTGTTCTTTTCATGTAAAAGTAACAATGAGATCAGTATAAAGATAAAGGAAGCGGAAGAGTTGATCCGGATTGAACAACCGGATAGTGCTTTTGCTCTTTTAGAAAGCATTACTAATCCGGATGTGCTGAATGATAAAATCTTTGCTCATTTCTGTTTGATCTATGCCGGTTTATCCGAACAGTTAGGTGAGGATATGCCGTTTGTCCCTCAAATGGAGAGGGCAAATGCTTATTACGAAAAACATGGTTCGGCAGAAGAAAAGATGAATTGCCTGTTGTATTTGGGAATGTCCTATGAGGAGGAGACTGATTTTGAGTGGGCTATGAAATCTTATTTACAGGCGGTAGAGATAGCTAAAAATGCGAAAAAATATTTGCTGGTCGGGAAATTGTATAATAAAATTGCCGGATTACATGATTATGACGATAATTACGATGAGGCACAGCATTATCACCAATTATCTGGAGAGTATTACCTAAAGGGAGGAGATAGCCTGAATTATATTTATTCGATTCGTGATATTGGGTGGATTTATACATTAAAAGAAGAGTATGGAGAGGCTTCGGAATCGTTCTTAAAAGCCTATCGTTTGGCTCTAAATATGAATGATTCATTATTGTTGAGTTCCATGACTAGCCGTTTGGGGGTTAACTATAAAGAAATGGGTAATTATTCATTGGCAGAGATGTATTTGTTTCAATCGATTGATTACGACGAGGTGGGAAGTGGACCGACTTATTTGGCTTTAGCTGATTTATATACGAAAAAAATGGAGTATGGGAAGGCGCGGGTATATATAGAAATGGCTTCTATGCATCGTACTCCAGAACGTCCACTGACTGCAGGTCTTTTGCATCAATCATATATATTGGAGAAAGAGTTAGGTAATTATCCTTTATCATTGAGCTGTTATGAACGGTATGTTGAGTATGTAGACTCTATAACGGATTTACAAGCTCGGGCGAATGTTTTGAAAGTTGAAAGACGATATGAATATGCTGATTTGTTGAATGATAATAATGAATTGAAAAATCGAAATCAATGGATCATTATTGCTTGTGTTTTGTTGTTGTTAGTGAGTTTGTTTTTGCTTGTATTATATAAATATAGAATTATTTCAAAAAATGAATATATACTTAGCCAACAAAAAAAAATTAGTAAAGCAAACCAGACTTTGCAGGAAAAGGAATTTGCGGTAAAAGGTTTAAATACCGATATTTTGAATATAAGAGAAAATATATTGAAGAGTTCGCCTGTATATAAGAAAATAATTAGAAATTCTCAGTCAGTAGAAGAAGCTAAACAATACCCGTTAACAAATCAGGAATGGTTAACATTGAAAGAAACATTGAAAACAACTTATTTTCTCTTTATTGATAATTTACAAAATCGATTTGAAAATTTGACTGAAGATGAAATACGTTTTTGTTGTTTGTTGAAAATTGGATTAAACAGTCAGCAATTATCTATCCTTTTAAATATTCAACCAACATCTGTCAGCCATAAACGTTATCGTATTATAAAGAAAGGGAAATTAGAGAATACCAAAACAACGTTAGAAGAGTTTCTTTCCGGCTTGTAATTTGATACTTCGGGAAGGGTAATATTGGGCTTCATACATATGTTTTTATATGTATAATCTGATTTATATGTTGATTGTCAGTGTTCTATACCTGGTGTTGAGTGCATGCTTCCATACATATCCTTTGATAGATTTAGCCCTTCTGTTTAGGATTAGACCCGTACCTTTGCACCCGGAATTTAATCTTGAATGAATATGAATAGATCGTTATTAGTTATGGTGTTGTTGTGTGCAACGGTTTTCTGTTTTGGAAAAAAGAAAGTTATTTTGAATGAGCAAGTCCGGTTCCCGCAACCTCCTATAGAGGTTTTTATCGATGAGGAGAGTAAAGAATTGACATTGGATTTGAAGAAAGGTGAAGAAAATATCAGAGTTGTTATAACTGATTTTTCCGGTAATAGTATATGTAATGATGACGTAAGAGTGGATGGTACATGTATATTACCATTACCTATGATTGAGAAAGGCGAATATGTTTTATATATATTCTTAGATGAGATAGAATTACAAGGTTTTTTTGAAATAAATAACTACTAACTAATTATTAATGTAATGAATGTATTTAAATTGTGTGTTGCTATAGTCTCTTTGTTGACTATAGTGTCCTGCTCCAATGAGGATTTGGGAAGTGTGTCTATACCGGATCAAAATCTTAAAACGAAATCGGTAGGAAATATAGTTGAAAACTCGACAGTAGCTCAGTTGTTGGCATCTATCGAGATAGATCAAGCGATAATGAATGAAGTGAAAATTGGAATTGATCGGTCTGTAAATTATGGATTAGATGAAGAATATAGATTTGCAGATATGTTAAGTCCCTCTAATAGTAAGTTATGTCGTATGGGGAATACTTCAAGTTTAATACAAAAAATGAGTGATAAAATATCTCATTCATTATTAAAATCATCAATTTCTTCTTCTGATTTTTTTGAATATTTATCCAAAAATGATATTCAAATCTATTGGCCTTATTCAGAGGATTGGGATGGTGAGACATTGCCCGTAATTACATTTAATCCCGAAAATGGGAATGAAGATTGGAATTATGGTTATAAGCAAGTGAAGGAAGCTGATGGTACGATCAGTATTGATACAGTAATTGTAGATGAAGTATATGTTACGGAAAATCCAGTATGGATTATAAACAGGAACGAAACAAGATATGAAAATTTACCTGATTTTGAGAATGGTATATACGAAAAAAATGGAGTTGTATTTGATCAGCCTATTGATACTAATATTATTCATCCGGAGCCACGATATATCATTTGGGAACCTAAGACTGATCCTGATTTGATATATACTTTTTATATTCAAAATATGAGGGTTTTTAAACAGTTAGATGGTGTATTGGCTGGAGGTTCTGAAATTGTTGTACGATGTGCATATCCCGAAATAGAGGGAGGAATGAAAGCTCCTGTAACAAAACTAAGAAAAACTTGGTCGCGAAAAGAAATATCTAAAAGTAAAATAAAGACATTCACAACCCCTTTGATAACCAGTTGGAGGCAAGAACAACTCCAATGCGGTTTGAAAATTATAGAAGAAGACAATGGCGATACTAAGAACTGGGAGTTTTCTTTAGGTATTAAGTTTAATGGGAAGGATTATGGGGTAAATGCAAAAATACCATTTCAAAATCATGATGATGAAATTGTCGAAACTATTTTGGATCGGGAATATATAAACTCTAGAAAAAATATAGCTCAAGTAAATACACCTGAATGGGGTATTTGGAAAATGTACTCTGAGAATGGAGTTGCTTATACTCTGCCAATTCTTACCGATAAATAAAATATAAACAGAATGCTATATCAATGATGCTTTTGGGTATCTTTGGGTATAGCATTTTAACACAAAAGGTTATGAAGATATTTTTCTGTATAATTTCTATTTGTATATTGAATTTTACGTCACTGCATTCACAACTGTCTGTATCACCCAATGTGGGGTTTAATATTTCTTCTTTATCCGGTATTGAGTCTTCTCAATCTTTTATCTCTTATAATGTAGGAGTATCTGCTTTGTATAATTTTTCTTCCTTTTGGGGATTAGAAAGTGGAATTTATATTACTCAAAAAGGGGCTAATAATATAAAAGGAACTATAAACATATCAGAATATCCGATAAATGCCGATTTGGTATCTATGGATTTGAAAACAACATATATGAAAATACCTTTGATGTTGTCGATAGGTCATTCTTTGTATAAAGACTTATCTATCCGGTTAAAAAGCGGGCCTTATTTTTCTTATGGACTTTCAGGGAAAGGTTCTATAGGGCGACTGGATAATACTTATAGGGCAGGTATAAGGCCTTTTGAATCTATCTCCTTTGAGACATCCTCTTATGGAAGAAAGGTTTTCCCCGGTATGAATCGCTGGGATATTGGTTGTAGTTTTAATATAGAATTAGTTATGTATGATTTACAAATAGGAGTATTGTATGATTTGGGGATTTCCAAATTATCAGATTTTTTTCCTGTAAGAGGTGCTGATGATTTAAAAAACAGAACATGGAGTGTATATGTAGCCTATAAACTTCCTTTTCGTTGAATATGCGTATTTTTATATTATTTCTTTTCCTTTTGGTGATAATGAGTTGTCATATACAATTGAGAGACAGTTTACTGATAGGGACAAATCTCCGATTGTAATATATCTGTATTTATCCCGTTTACACTTTGTAAATAAATGAATTATGATGACAAAGACATTAGTATTAATTGTTATTGCATTGTTCTCTGTTTTTAATAGTATACAGGCCGCTGATATAGAGGCACGTACTGGAATAATGGGAGGAGATGTATGGGGGCTTCATGCGGGAGCCTATATAAACTTCCCGCAATCAGCGTTATTTTCAATTCAGACCGGAGTGCTGCTGCATACGGCAAATAGATCGGCTATCGGTAATTCGAATACATGGGATATTGATTTTAATGTCCCGGTTTATGCATCATTCCATATTCCATTAGGGGAAAAGGCTAATCTTTGTCTGAATGGAGGTGCTTATTTTGGTACGGGTTCGGAAGTTCAGGTAGGCGCCACGGCAGAAGTCGGAGTCGAAATGAAAAAAGTTTTTATGGGTGTCAACTGCTTTCAGAATTGTATAAATGAACAGGAGTTCTTGTTTGGAATATCTGTCGGATACAAATTTAAATTATAAAAAAGCAGAGTATCTTACTGAAAATGTGAGATACTCTACTGATTTTATGGCCGGGCTGGTTCTGCATAAATTGCATATTGGGACCCATCTTCAAGCATCAATAAAACGAAATTGGCACGTTCGGTCACCCAAATGGCACATGGATAGTAACTGGGGTATTTTTTCTGTTCCGAAAACAGCTCGTCATACAGTTTGAATATCTTCTGCTTTTCCTTTTGATCGTCATACGTAGGCTGGGAATAGAGCTTGCAGAAATAGTCGTAAAGCTCGTTGTAGCTTTGGATCTTGTCCTCGTTGAAAACTCTCACTTCAACGGATGGAATAGCACCGTTCAGGTCGGATGTAACCATCAGGTCAGGGCTGCTGCCTAGTACATCGGCATATGATGTCCATGCCTGTGATCTCGATGGCAGCAGTGAAATTATCATGACTGCCCCATATGTAAGCGGCATCGATCAGTTCAGGATCGGCTATCTCCAGTGTCGTGTTTTCATTGGAAATCAAATTGATTGAACTGCTGCGTCCTTGCATCACTTCACACGTGTTTTCGGATAATTCTAAGCGATATGCCGATTCCGTGTTGTCTTCGTCATTGCAACAAACGAAACTGATTGTACATATGAATAGTAGTAGTCCGGATAGATTTTTTGTTTTCATTGTATATTCTTTAATGATTCTGTGTATCTTTCTGAATGTCTTTTGTATGTCATTCACATGTATAAATAGTTCTATTTCTTTTTTGTAAGGTTGTAAATGTAGAAAATTAATTCGAGAACTTGCGTGAGGCTTAATTTTTTTATTCCTGAAGATTTGTTCAAAAACGTAATATCAATAATACGATAGCTGATAAATTTGCATGGTGACCATAAAAAATATAAATTCGCTGTCCAAATAGACAGATATGCTTGATTTAGACAAACGATCCCTTATGTATCTGCCGGGTGTAGGCCCGAAGAAAGCGGAGATATTACGGAAAGAGGCCGGGATATCTTCGTATGAGGATTTGTTGTTTTATTTCCCATATAAATATATCGATCGCAGCCGGTTTTATAAAGTTTCCGAAATAACAGGGAACATGCCTTATATCCAGTTGAAAGGACGTATCCTGTATTATGACACGGTGGGAGAAGGGCGGACCCGGCGATTGGTGGCAAAGTTTACCGATGGCACCGGAACGATCGACCTGGTCTGGTTTAAAGGTCTTAATTATGTGACCGATAAATATAAGACGGGGACTGAATATATCGTTTTCGGGAAACCCACCGAATTCGGGCACATCTACAATATTCCCCACCCCGATATCGACCCGGTGGATCAGGCAGACCAGGTGGCAGCTGGCCTGACACCTTTTTATAATACCTCGGAGAAGATGAAGAAATCGTTCCTCAATTCGAGGGCGATCCAAAATTTGCAATATACCTTGTTAAGTTCGTTGAACTGGAATCTGCCTGAAACGTTACCGGCGGATGTCTTGTCGCGTATCCGGATGATGCCGTTGAATGAAGCGATCCGCAATGTTCATTTCCCTGAGTCGACCGAGAAGCTGAGGCTGGCACAGCTGCGCCTGAAATTCGACGAACTCTTTTTTATACAATTGAATATTCTCCGTACCGCCAGCTTGCGTAAGTTGAAATTGAAAGGGATCGTTTTTCCTACTGTCGGAGATTATTTCAATACGTTTTATAAAGACTATCTCCCGTTTGAACTGACCGGCGCACAAAAACGGGTGGTAAAGGAGATCCGTGCCGATATGGGAAGCGGACGGCAGATGAACCGCCTGTTGCAGGGAGACGTGGGAAGCGGAAAGACATTGGTCGCTTTGCTTTCTATGCTGCTGGCTGTCGATAACCATTGCCAGGCATGTATGATGGCTCCGACAGAAATACTGGCTACCCAGCATTATGCCACTGTCATGGAGTTTCTGAAAGATATGGATATCCGCGTCGCGTTACTGACCGGATCGACAAAAAAGAAAGAGCGTAACGCAATATTACCGGCTATAGCTAGCGGCGAAATACAAATCGTAATAGGTACACATGCCCTGATCGAAGAGACGGTTGTTTTCTCTTCATTGGGATTGGCTATTATCGATGAACAACATCGTTTCGGCGTGGAACAGCGTGCCCGTTTGTGGAAGAAGAATGCTATCGTACCTCACGTATTGGTGATGACGGCAACCCCGATTCCCCGGACGCTTGCCATGACATTATACGGAGACCTGGATGTTTCCGTTATCGACGAACTGCCTCCGGGACGTAAACCGATCCAGACCGTACATCGCTACGACAATAAAAAGGCCCAGCTGTACGATTTTCTTCGGAGGGAAATTCAGTTGGGACGCCAGATATATGTGGTGTATCCGCTGATCGAAGGAAGTGAGAAGCTGGATTATAAGAATTTGGAAGACGGGTTCGAAACCTTTAAAGAGGTTTTCCCCGAATATAAGGTCTGTATGGTACATGGGAAGATGAAAGCGGCGGATAAGGAGACGGAGATGCAGAAATTCATAACCGGAGAAGCGCAGATCCTGATGGCTACCACTGTTATCGAGGTGGGAGTGAATGTTCCGAATGCCTCTGTGATGGTGATCGAGAGTGCCGAGCGCTTCGGATTGTCGCAGCTACATCAGTTGCGTGGCAGGGTCGGACGTGGTGCGGAACAATCCTACTGTATCCTGGTCTCTTCTTATAAACTAAGTAATGATACCCGTAAACGCCTGGAAATAATGGTGAACAGCAATAACGGATTTGAGATAGCCGAGGCCGACCTTCGCCTTCGGGGACATGGTGACCTGGAAGGGACACAGCAGAGCGGAGAGGGGCTCGACCTGAAAATTGCAAACCTGGCAGCCGATGGGCAGATACTTCAATATGCCCGTGATATTGCGCTGGAAGTTCTTGACAAAGATCCTGAGTTACTGTCCGAACCCAACCGGATTTTGAACGAAAGGTTAAAAACGCTTTTTGCAAGAAAAATAAACTGGGGAATGATTAGTTAATATGTTGTGAAACATGTTTTCTTCTAAGTGGTTGTTTTTCAGTGAAATTCGATCGTGGTTTTGAATTTCTTCACTTTCATTGCGGAAATTTTTCCAGATTGAATTTTGTCAACTTGCTCAAAATAACGAACTTTGGTCGATTTGAAAAAAATAGGGTCTGTTCAGGGCCTGTTTTACTCCTGGATTCCATTTCGAAAAATGATAAAAATGAAGATAAGAACACTACTTTTTATTTGTTGTACTACCCTTATGGTATCGGCCGTATCGGCTAAGGACCCTGAAGGGAAAGATACTCCAAAGCAGACTATACATATAGTAAAAATGGATAAACGCGTATCTGAACTGATGGCTGACCGGGTCACTATCCGTAAAGATATGGGTTTGAAAGAACTGGCAGAGATCAATGCCCGTGTTGATGAAACACTGGCGGATAAAGAATCCCTCCTGTTCCCGGCCGACGAGTTATACGGCTCGAACTGGGATACCCGCTGGGTAGACCCTTTCCGCGGCGGGTCTAAGGTGGATATGCCTGATTCATGCGCTATAGATTGTTCGACATTCGTTCTTCCTATCGATACAATGACACGGGTTACTTCCAAGTATGGTCCCCGCCGTCGCCGTATGCATAAAGGTATTGACCTGAAGGTTCAGGTAGGCGATACGATCCGTGCGGCATTTGACGGAAAGGTTCGTATCCGTAATTTCGAACGCCGTGGATACGGTAATTATCTGGTGGTTCGCCACCCGAACGGACTGGAAACAGTTTACGGACACTTGTCCAAATCGCTTGTTGATGTAAACGATATCGTACGCGCAGGCGATCCGATCGCATTAGGAGGAAATACCGGACGTTCTACCGGTTCTCATCTTCACTTTGAAACCCGCTTCCTGGGACAGGCTATCAATCCGGCCGACATTATTGATTTTGAAAACTCAGTACCTCATCAGGATACGTATGTATTCCATAATATAAAGATTAACGGACGCAAGAGTAATATCTATACTTCTTCCAGCGACCAGATGGTTTATCACCGGGTGAAATCGGGTGATACGCTGGGTAAGATTGCCCGTATGTACGGAACAACCGTGAACGAACTTTGCCGTTTGAATGGAATCAAGAGTACCTCCACGCTTCGTCTGGGCCAGTCTATTCGTTGCAGTGCAGGCAGAAGTTCGAGCGTAGCTGCTAAAACGGAGGCTAAACCGGCTACTGAAAAAGCAGCAACAACGGTGGCAAAAGTGACTAAGACAACAACTGTGGAGGCTGTAACTCCGGTTGCGTCACTTACCGGAAATGCTCCTGCCAATCAGGATACAGAGGCTGTTTATCACCGCATCAAGAGTGGCGATACGCTGGGGGCTTTGGCTTCGAAATACGGAACAACTGTCAGCAAGTTGTGTGAAATGAACGGTATATCTAAAACAACAGTATTAAAATTAGGTCGTTCCATCCGCTGTAAATAAGTTATTTTTAAGATAAAGGAAAGGCACAGATGGAAACTACATCTGTGCCTTTGTTGTTTTTTTACTATCTTTGCGGCATAATATATTTAGTATATGGCTGATACGAAAGAACAGTTCGAGAAAGTGATCTCCCAGTGTCGGGAGTTGTTCGAAAAGAAGTTGAAAGATTACGGTCCCTCGTGGCGGATCATGCGTCCCCAGTCGTTGACCGACCAGATATTTATTAAGGCAAACCGTATTCGCAGCCTCGAGATCAAAGGGGTGAGCATGGTGGATGAAGGGATACGTCCGGAATTTGTCGCTATCGTGAATTATGGTGTGATCGGGTTGATCCAGCTGGCCAAGGGTTTTTCGGATACGACGGATATGACGAACGAGGAAGCATTGGCATTGTATGATAAATACATTACGGAGACCAAAGAGCTGATGTATGCCAAGAACCATGATTACGACGAAGCATGGCGCAGCATGCGTATCAGTTCCTATACCGACCTGATCCTGATGAAGATCTACCGTACCAAGCAGATCGAGAGCCACGGCGGTAAAACTATCGTTTCGGAAGGTGTGGATGCCAATTATATGGATATGATCAATTACGCCCTGTTCGGTTTGATCAAACTGGAATACGGCGAAGACTAATATATGAACTATAAAGAGACTGCAATAAAGATACTGACAGAGTGTAGCCGTCTGCTGATCGGAGTCGTATTTATTTTCTCCGGTTTTGTAAAGGCGGTCGATCCGGTGGGAGGTGCCATTAAGATAGGCGATTATCTGACTTCTTTCGGATTGGATATGTTGCAGCCTTTTACCGTCCTCGCTTCTTTTGCCCTTTCGGCTGCCGAGTTTGCAATGGGAGTCTGTATGCTTTTGGGAGTATATCGCCGCTATAACTCTTTTCTGGTCTTACTTTTCATGGCGTTTATGACGCCGCTGACATTATATCTGGCCCTGTTCAATCCGGTTTCCGACTGTGGTTGCTTCGGGGATGCGATCGTTATTTCCAACTGGGAAACCTTCTTTAAGAACCTGGTGTTGTCGGCTGCTGCTATCATGGTCTTTATGAACTGCGGCAAGATGTTCCAGTGTTTTACCTATAAGGTTTACTGGTTCGTGGCATTGTTCTCCTACTTTTTCTGTATAGGTTTTGCTTACTGGAATTACAATCATCTGCCGGTGCTGGATTTCCGTCCGTATAAGATCGGGGCGAATATACCCGGATTGATGTCTATTCCGGAAGGGGCGCCTGAAGACGAGTATAAGTACACTTTTGTCTATGAGAAAGAGGGGGTGAAGAAGGAGTTTTCATTGGATAATTATCCTTCAGATGACAGTACCTGGACTTTTGTCGAATCGAAGACCGAACTGATAAAGAAAGGATACGAGCCTCCTGTGGCTTCCTTTAACATCTATGACGGGGAAGGCGACGACGTGACCGGCGATATACTGCATAACCCGCAACCGGTCCTTTTGCTGATAGCTCCGAAACTGGAAAAGGCAGACGACGAAAAGATAGATGAAATAAACGGCGTGTATGATTATGCGCTCGAACATGAATTGCCGTTCTATTGCGTGACCGGTTCTTCCCCTGAAATGATCGACGAATGGAGCGACAATACCGGAGCCGAATATCCGTTCCGTATGGCAGACGAAGTGCTGTTGAAAACGATTATCCGTTCCAATCCCGGCCTGGTGCTGTTGAAAGACGGTACGGTGTTGGCCAAATGGCATTACAACGATATCCCCGATGAGGAACATGTAAAGTCCGTCATAGAAGAACATCTGAACCTGAGTGAAACAAAAGAAAAAGAAGATGGCTGGCTTGTTACCATCTTATCGACTTTTACCGTACCTTTGCTGCTCGTTTGGGTATATGACTTTTTCCGTTTCCGCCGGAGACGGAAAGTGATGGCAGAATAAAAGATTTTATTGTATTTATATATTTAATTAATTAAGTCATGAGAAAGAATATTGTTGCAGGAAACTGGAAGATGAACACTACTCTTCAGGAAGGCCTGGAATTAGCAAAAGGATTAAACGAAGCCCTGAAAGGCAAAGCTATCAACTGTGATGTAATCATCGGTACTCCGTTCACTCATTTGGCAAGCATTGCTGCTGCTATCGATACTGATAAGATCGGTGTAGCTGCTGAAAACTGTGCAGATAAGGAAAAAGGAGCTTACACTGGTGAAGTTTCAGCTGCTATGGTTGCTTCTACAGGCGCTAAATATGTGATCCTGGGTCACTCTGAACGACGTGCTTATTACCACGAAACTCCGGCTATCCTGAAAACTAAAGTTGAATTGGCTCTGGCTAACGGTCTGACTCCGATCTTCTGTATCGGTGAAGTTCTGGAAGAAAGAGAAGCTGGCAAACATTTCGAGGTTGTAGACGCACAGATCAAAGAATCGTTGTTCGATCTTTCTGCTGAAGATTTCGGTAAGATCGTATTGGCTTACGAACCGGTTTGGGCTATCGGAACAGGTAAAACTGCTACAGCTGAACAGGCTGAAGAAATCCACGCTCATATCCGTGCAACACTGGCTGCTAAATACGGCAACACGGTTGCTGATGATTGTACTATCCTGTATGGCGGTAGCGCAAATGCCGGTAATGCTAAGGATTTGTTCTCTAAACCGAACGTAGACGGTGGTCTGATCGGTGGTGCTTCTCTGGCTGTTGATAAATTCATGCCGATCGTTGAAGCATTTTAATGATATCATCCTGTAGGGAAGGAACATCTGTTCCCTCCCTCTCGATTTTAACACAAAAATTGATCACAATGAAGAAATTCCCTTGTATCGCTTTATTATTCATGTTGCTGACCTGTGTGACCGGAGCGTCTGCACAGACAAGTACGGACGGATCTGCACAGACGATCTTTGACGACCTGCAAACATCGAAGCCGGGTAAAGGCGACGTGATTGTCAGCCAGCCGGAGGCGCTTCGTAAGATGATCGGCGTGCGTATGTACGGTGATAATGTCGAGAAGACGGACAGCACTGCTTTCCTGAAGATACAAGGATTCCGTACGCAGGTGTTTTCCGGTAATAGCCAGCGTAAGTCGAAAGATGAAGCGTTTGAGAAAGAAAAGATGATCAAGGAGCTTTTTCCGACTGTTCCGACTTATGTAACCTATACCGCTCCGTTCTGGAAATTGCGTGTAGGTGATTTCCGTTCACATGAAGAGGCTTATCATATGCAGCGCTTGTTGATGACTGCTTTCCCTTCATTCGGAAAAGAAATGTATATTGTAAAAGAAGAAGTAAGAATCCCTCTGAATTAATAAGTGCGGAAACCCTTTCGCATTCCATTATAGATAACACAGAAATGACAAAAGAAATAGATGCAAAGACTTTGGCGGAACGCGAAGAACTGGCGGGCCATTATAAACAAATACTCGGTTTGCTAGGTGAAGATCCCGAACGTGAAGGTCTGCTCAAAACGCCGGAACGTGTAGCCAAAGCTATGCAGTTTTTAACCAAAGGATACAACGAAGACCCTGCCAAAGTATTGGCTTCAGCCATGTTTCAGGAAGAGGATTACAAGCAGATGGTCATTGTAAAAGATATTGATTTCTTCTCTCTTTGCGAACATCATATGTTGCCTTTCTTCGGAAAGGCCCATGTCGCTTATATCCCTAAGAAGTATATTACCGGTTTGAGCAAGATTCCCCGGGTGGTGGATATTTTTGCCCGCCGTTTGCAGATACAGGAACGCCTGACGATGCAGATCAAAGACTGTATCCAGCAGACACTCGATCCACTGGGTGTAATGGTTGTGATCGAAGCGCAGCATATGTGCATGCAGATGCGGGGGGTGGAAAAACAAAATTCCCTGACAACGACTTCTGACTTCACCGGTTTCTTCCAGCAGGCAAAGACCCGTGAGGAATTTATGAACCTGATCAAGAATAACCGGTAAGATTTGTGAGGACGACACACTGCCTCGTGTGAGAATGGCCTACCGTTTTGTGGTGACCGTATAGAGTTATATACGGCCACCTGTTTGTTTAAGGACGAAGCACATCTGTGAAAACGGCTTTCTGATTAGTGAATTTCAGTCCGTTCCCATCCTGATACGTTCCGAATTCAGATATGATCGCACCGTTGTCCCCTGCACGCAGGAAATGTGGGGAGAGAAGCTCTTTTAGCGGAAGGATATCGCCGACTTTCATATAAACGAAGTTGGAGACGGTGATGGCCTCTTTCTGACTTTCGGGTAATGCCGGTGGATTGGGTGTCGGGTCGCCTATTCCGAAGTTATAAGCCGATCCGTTACGTACCATCCACGATTCGAACTTAGCCGGATATTCGGCAGTCGCTACGTGGCGGTGTTCAGGGATCATCTGTCCGGGCAGCAGGTATATTTCGTGTCCGAAATGACGGTTGACTGGATCGTTTACCCAAAACACACCCGCCATGCCTGCATGTTCGAAATCTCCCAAGCCGAAATCGGATATCCACATGTTCTCTTTCATGAAATCGGTAAAGGGAACTCCGTAAAAATCAAACATTTCGAGGTAGGCTTCCAGGGCAACCTCGCCATTGAACTTTCCGTCTACATAAAAATCCGCGTTGGTGTACTTTTTGGTAAATACCTTTTCTTTGATCTGTTCCATGTTGTCTTTACTTTTGTTTGTTTCGCATCCGGTGAATCCGCCTGTTAATAAGGCGGAGATCAGCAGGGATACTGTGAATCGTTTTACATTCATTGTTCATTCATTTGTTTGTTAATACTGTTCAGGGAAGCTATATGATCGGCAAGCGCCTTGAAGTTGGAGAGTGCTTGCCGGTAGATTGCCTGATGCCGCGGATCAGGCAGGAACCGGTGTTGTGTCTGATGCAAGCTGTCGATCCTGTCGTAACTGTTCCAAAGGCCGGTTCCTTTCAGGGCTAGCGCGGCAGCTCCGAGTGAAGCGGCTTCCTGTCCGATATTCGTCTTTTCTATTTCCAGTTCGTAGATGTCGGCAAAGAGCTGCATCCAGAAATTACTTTTTGTACCGCCTCCGACGAATAGCATATCTGTGAATTCGGTATGGTATTTCCGGAACAGGTCCAGGGCGATGCGCAGGTTCAGGGCAATGCCCTCCATTGTCGCCCGGATCAGGTCGGCACGGGTGTTTCCTAATCTTAGTCCGGTGAAGGCGCCTGTCATATCCGGACTAGGTTCGATACTCGATCCGCCTGCCAGACTGGGGTTGAACAGCAGGCCGTTCGATCCCGGAGCAGATGCTTTCGCCAGTTTATTCATGGCGGTGTAGGCATTTTCTCCCCCTTGTTCTTCGATCACCAGCAAATCGGGACAAAGGGTGTCGCGTACCCATTGCAGGCTGCTTCCTGCCGAGAATATGCAGGTTGCAGAGGCATACATTCCCTTGATGACATGGGCGAAGACATACGGCTTTTTGTCGAAGTCCAACACCGGTTTTTCGGATATCAGGGCGATCCAGGCAGACGAACCGAGCGAGGTGTAAATCCGGGAAGGTTTGATGCCTTTGCTGCCCAGTGCCATGCAGGAGTTATCCACGCCGCCGCATATCACCTTGACATGTGTGGGTAAACCGGTTTCGCGAGAGGCTTCCGGGGTGATCGTGCCGATTACTGCATCGGAGTCCAGTATTTCCGGGAAGAGGTCCGGACGGATACCTGAAGCCTGTATATATTCCTGTTTGTAATCCCATGTTTTCAGGTCGAAAACTCCGCTTCCGGATGCGTACGAATAGTCCGTGCAGAGTCTGCCGGTAAAGCGGTAATTACAGTAATCCTTGGTACCGATCACCTTGTTCGTTGCTGCGTACCGTTCCGGGAAATGTTTTTTATACCACATGATCTTAAAGATCGAGTAACATTCCGGCGGAAATCCGTTGCCGGTCGTTTCGTACCATTCTTTGTAATCGGTTCGGGAAAAGAATATTCCGGCTTCCTCCGTTGCCCGGCGGTCAGACCAGATCGGGGTGGAGGTAAGCAACAGGTTGCCGTCTTTTCCTATCGGGACGACTCCGAGGCTGTGTCCGGAAATAGCCAGGGCTACGATCTCGTTTTTATCGCATTTCGTCTTTTCCGACAAAAGCCGGGTGGAATGGATAATGGCCTGCCACCAATCGTCGGGCGCCTGTTCCTGCCGGCCGGGTTGCGGATAGGCGGTAGGATAGGGGATAAAGACGGAATGCAGTGTTTCGCCGTCCCGGTTGAACAGGGAGGCTTTTATTCCTCCGGTTCCCAGGTCATAAGATATAACTTTTTCACTCATGGGCTTTTTTGTTTATGCATTCTTCCATAATGTGGAGAGCCGATCTGTAACCGATACCGAAACGGCTGACACCCAGCCGGTGCATTTCCAGAAGTGTGTCGAGTGTGCGGACTCCACCGGCTACTTTCAGCCGGATGGCATCTCCGACCATCTCTTTGATCAGGGCGATATGATGGAGCGTAGTAGCTCCTGCCCATCCCGTTCCGGTTTTGATATAATCGGCTCCGGCTCTCAGGATAAGGGTAGAGGCTATTTTTATCTCTTCGTCTGTGAGAAGAGCTACTTCCATGATCACTTTCAGCGGTAGGGGAGATACTTCTGCTTTGATCTGCCTGATCTCATCTTCCACTTCGGTCTGCATACCTGATTTTAGCTTGCCGATGTTCAGAACCATATCGATCTCGTTACAACCGGCTTTTTTCAGTTCCTGCGCCTGGAATAGTTTGCAGGTTGTTGTCTCCGCACCGGAGGGGAAGCCTACGACTCCGCCGATACCGGTCTGCGGATGGTTTTTCAATTTCTCAAAAACGAGAGGGAGCATGCCGGGCATGGGGAAGACACAGACGAAGTTATACTTTATGGCGGCTTCGATAATGTCTTCCACATCCTGGCGGGTGGAATCTGCACGAACGGCACTGATGTCGATCAGGCGTGCAATTTCCTGGGAGGATATAATAGGTGTGTTAGTGTCCATGATATTATAAGCAGGTGTAACCGCCGTCGACAATTAAATCAGTTCCTGTCGTGTAGCGTGCGGCATCGCTTAACAGGTATAAGTAGGCTCCGACCAGGTCTTCGGGGACACCGAGGCGTCCGGCGGGTATTTTCGATATCCATCCTTCGTGCATATTCTTCATTTCGGCAACCAGTTCAGTCGCCATATATCCCGGACTGACACAGTTGACGCGTATATTATATGGGGCCCATTCCACAGCCAGCGCCTTGGTCAGCAGGAGAACACCGCCTTTAGAGGCACAGTAGTTGGCTATCGTTTGCGGCGTATTGATAATATGGGCAGACATCGAAGCCGTGTTTACAATACTTCCCGCTTTTCCTTCTTTGATCATTTGGCGGGCAGCAGCCTGTGCGGTTAGGAAAACTCCGTTCAGGTTGATGTCGACCACTTTCTTGAAGTCTTTGGAGGAGATCTCTTCGGCGGGATAGGTGTTTGCTATGCCGGCATTGTTGATGGCAAAATCGATGGTGCCGTACTCTTTGATAAATGTCTCCATCATCCGTTCGACATCTTCTGCATCTGTTACGTCGCAACGGATAGCGGTCGTGTGTGCGGAATAGCGATCAGCCAGCTCTCCGGCTGTCTTTTCTGCTTCCTCGATGTCGATATCGACAATGGCGATCGAAGCACCCATTTCCGTAAATGCTTCGGCAAGGCATTTACCAATACCTCGTGCGGCTCCGGTGATGAAGCCTTTTTTCCCTTTCAGGTTGAATAAATCAAGTGTTTTCATGGATGTATGTTGATTAATTAATGGAAAATCAGAAAAGAGGTTACTGTGTTGCTCGTCAGACTATTGCAGTTCCCTAAATTTTTTTAATAAGGGAACTCCGGTTTCCACCGCAGGAAACGCCAGTTCCCTCGGCAGGAAATTATAGTTCCCCAGGCAGGAAACCGGAGTTTCCCAAGCAGGAAATTCTTGCGTATTAAGACAGCATATCCCTTTTCCTCCCGAAAGAGGAATGAATATTACAGTATCTCGAATGAAAAAGATAAGACCGGTCGCTTTTTACTTATCGTAAACCTTCCTGTCTTGTCCGATGATCGAACAGTTTTGTTGCTCGATCTTCAGTCGTTCCGTATATTTTCGCAGTTGCGCTTTATGCCGTTCGCAAGGAACAAGGTCTTTTTCGATATCTCCGCGTGGAGTCGCTTTCAACCGTTTCTGTCCGGTGCGGATAATTTCGACGGCACGGGTATATTTCTGTTTGTCGTTCCGTATCTTATCCAGGCATGGGCTGACTTCAGGACGGTCGAAAGAGATCTGTGCGGTCAATTTTCGCCCGTGGTTGTTGAGGTCCCAGATGTTCACCTCCGTCAGTTTTATTAATTCCTCGATTTCCTGGTTATATAACGGGCTTCGTCCGGCTAGTGTCGAGTCGAAAGCAGATTCGTATACCGGATAGTAGACGCCGTTCAGGTCCATCCAGGTGTAAAGAATCTCTTTTTCTTTGGGAGATAATTTGACTCCCTGATGGTTACCGTCGATAACTTTCGTCAGCTTGCTGGCATGCGCTCCCCAGGAATAAGGTTCTTGTATCGGAGCCGGACCGCCACCGATGAGGGTGATCTCCTTCTTTACATATAAATTGACATAGGCAGCGTTGAAGAATGGGTTCTTATCTTTTGCCAGTACGAGTTTATCGCGGTTTTTAGGATCGAAGTCATGGCAACGCACGCAATTCTTATCCAAAACAGGCTGGACCTCTTCCATGAACGAGAATTTTTTAGGCGCTTTCCCCATCCATCCGGTTAGTTTTACCGGTGCCTTTTTCAGAGCCAGCGGCTTAGGACCCATCGCGCTGGGCACACTCAGGCGGTCTTCGTGGCAACCGATACAACCGTTTATCTCTCCCGACATGACCATTGTGCCGCTTCGCATGGATTGGATCATCTTTTTATCTTTATCCAGTAACTGGAAATAAACGAATGTGCCGGACGGAACCTCGAAATTGACCGAACCGTCTGTCTCGACCGGTACTTCTCCCAGAATACGTTTATTCTCAAAGCTATGCCAGTTGACTGCCGGCGCCTGTTCGCCCTGACCGCCCCAGCCGCTCTTTGTCCATGTTCTTTTTTCCGGGGATTCGATGACGCGTAGATATTTGGCGGTACCCGGTTCCACCCCTTTCATATGTGTTCCGTGGTAAACGTTCTGTACATAGAAAGTCCCCTTTTTGTCCGTATAATTTCTGTTGGAAGGGATTGTGTGCGGTTTAGGGCGCGGTTCGATGATCATCGGGTCAAAAAGGCTTCTGTTCCCTTCAACGATTAGTTCCTGTGTGCCGTCTCTCCCGACCAGGTAAATACCGGATTTGGAATCGACATGCATCCAGCCTCCGGGTTTAGCCCAGATGGTACGGGAAGTGAGGAAGAAGTTTTCATTTAAAGGGTAAGGGTCTTCAAAGAAATATTCAATCCATTTGAAAGAGTCCAGGTCTCCTTTGTCGATGAGTTTCCGGCTTTCTTCCGGCCATATTTGTACGACCGGTTCCACTCCGTCCACACCCTTCTTCCGGTCTATAATGGCAAGGGCACCCCAGGGACGGTCATGGCAGGAGCCGAAGATACAGATTACCTGGTCGGTTCCCGGTATCTGGCGCCCGTCGATCACACCTCCGGGCGATTGGGTATTATTTCCGTAATAGATGGAATGTTTGGTGCCGTCGGGATTGACGGTCCATAAACCCTGCGCATCTCCGAAGTTGCGGTCTACATATTCCCAGCGGTCGTACAAAATCCTACCGTCGCTTAGCAGGGTAGAATGACCTTCAAACAAAGTACTGACCCCGATCTGGGTAATGTTTGCCCCGTCTGCCTCCATCCGGTATAGATTGCACATGATATGGCGGTTGCACATACAGTATTTCGGCTGGCGGGTGGAGCTAAACAGAATCCCTCCGTCGGGCAGGTATAAAGGATCTATATCCGATACTCCTTCGGCGAAGGTCAGTTGTTTTAATCCGCTGCCATCCGTGTTTATTTCGTAAATATGATAGAAATCGTCCTTGTTTTTCCGCATGGAGAAAATGATCTTTTTCCCATCGAAAGATAATTCCGGATCACGGACAACTCCGTCTTTCAGTTCGATCAGCGTGGTCGTATTCCCTGTGTTCACATCAAAAATACGCATGGCACCTCCCGGGAAGAAACTGCTTTCATTGATTTCCCCTTTCTGGAAAAGAGTGGCGGTATTGTGATGGTCCGGGGCATACTGTTCCCTTTCTATATACAATATTTGTTTTCCCGCCAATTGTTCTTTGGCCTTTGCGGTGAGTGTAATTTTCTTCGGGTCCATTTGTTCGGCGGAAAGTTGCATACTCCCTATGCAGACTGTCGCCAAAAAGATGATGAATTTGCTGTAGTTTCTCATGGTGTCCGTATTTAGAAAATGATGATTTATTTAGGAATATACCCCAGGTTTGCGGAGATGATGTTAGCTGTCCGGATCAGTTCTTTCGATGTTTCCGGGAATTTCTCTTTTTCCAATCGGCCGGATGGACCGGAAGTCCAGATGGTTGCTGCGATACTGCCGAATTGGTTGAATATGGGGGTTGCAATGCAATGAACGCCTGCCATTTCTTCTTCCAGGTCGACAGCATAGCCAACTTTTCTTATATGATTTATTTCTTTTCGCATCTGCTCTTCGTTGGCGATCGTACGTTTGTTGAAGACTGTATATTGAATGGTTTGCATGGCTTTTTCACGCTCCTCGTCCGAAAGGTAAGCCAGAAAAAGTTTGCCCGGTGCCGAGGCATGCAGAAAAAAACTGGTGCCGGGGCGTAGCAGGAAAGTGAAATTATGTGAGCCTAAAACCTGTTCGAGCAGGACGACCCGGTTCTCCATGAATACACCCAACATGACGCTTTCCTTGATCGTATCTCGCAAGGCGCGCATCGGAGCCAGCGATTGTTCTACTATATTCGATTCGCCCAAAGCAGCCAGTCCCAGTTTCAGAAATCGTTTGGATAGGGAGTAGCGTTGTGTATCTGCATCTTTTGTCAGATATCCCATGCCTTGCATCGAATTTAATAACCGGTATATGGTTGTTTTAGGAGTATCCAGCAAATTTACAATTTCCTGCATGGTCAGGCCACTGGGGTAATTGACCAGAAACTCCAGTAGCTCGAAGCTTTTTTCAAGCATCGGGATATTGTATTTTGTTGTATTCTTCTCCTCTGTTTCTACCTGCGTGATCATGGTTATTTAGATTGTTTATTGGTTTCTTATATGGAACTTTGTTTCTTATTTGAAACAAAAGTAGGTTTTTCTCTGTAACGAACAATACTAATTTTGTTAATAAATAATATTATTTTTCCTCTTCATTGTAATTATTCATCTTTGTATACGACTGATGTAGTAAACAATACGATAACGAGTTAATGAATGCACAGCAACAAGAAAAGAAGTTTATAGCGCTTGTAGAAGAATATAAGCAGGTAATATATAAGGTCTGCTATATCTATGCAAGTGATCCGGAGAATCTGAACGACCTGTATCAGGAAGTCGTGATCAACCTATGGAAAGCCTTTCCCCGCTTCCGAGGCGAGTGCAAGGCTTCGACCTGGGTGTATCGCATCGGACTGAATACTTGTATCTCTTTCTTCCGCAAATCGAAATCCCAGCCGGAAGTGGTACCGATCTCGGTTGATCTGGAAAAATTTGCGGAGGAGGAGGATAAGACTACCCAATTACGTGAACTTTATCAGATAATTAACCGTCTGGGGCGGCTTGAACGCGCACTGATCCTGCTCTGGCTGGAAGAGAGGAGTTATCAGGAGATGGCGGATATCACCGGACTTTCCCGCAGCAACGTTGCTGTCAAACTCAATCGTATTAAAGAGAAACTCAAAGTCATGTCGAATAGTTAAATCAAAAAAAGAATATGGAACTGGATGAATTAAAAGCAGGTTGGAATGTGCTGAACGAACGTTTGGAACAAAATGAGATATTGAATAAAAGGATCATTAAAGAGATGATAATTAATCGAACACAGTCGGCCTATGAACGGTTGTTCAGGTTTGATTTGTTTGGACTTATATTGACATTCGCGATGGGTGTGTTGTTTCCTGTATTAGTTGTGACCGGTAAAATCGTGATGCAGCCGCTCTCTTTTGCTGTATTAGAAGGGGCTATTGGCATAGGATTTATTATACAAGTCTTTTTCTCCGCTATCCTTCTCAGGTTCAATATGGAGAAGAAGAGGATTTGCGAATTAGCCCGGCTTACGTTAATTTATAAACTTTGGATGAAAAGGAATTTCATGTTCGCTTCGGGACTTGTAGTTTCTGTTCTGATTGCTTTTTTGTTTATTGAGAAGGCTCGGCTTGTCGTTAATTGGGAAATACGTCTGATATTAATGTTGCTCTTTATTTCTATTATGATGTTCTATCAAATCCGTTTTTACCTGAGAAATATCCGAACAATAGAGAAAGGCTTGGAAGAACTTAAGGAGTTCGAAGAAGAACCGAATCAGAACAAATCCGAATGAGCACCGGTATCGGTCATAATCAGGATTAATTCGGTATCGTTTTGTTGCCATATCAGAAGCCAGTCGCCTTTGATATGGCATTCATGTTAATCTGGCCGAAGGAAATCTGTAGAATGTGACAGGTCATGAAATTACTCTTACCCGTAATTGTCAGGAAGAACTTTATCATCCGTATAATAAAAAATCCCCTATAGTTGTCCTAAATACCAGAGGGTAACATACGAAACTGTTTCGACTCTCGTTTAACTATCATAACAAAATAAGTACAAGTTATGAAAAATAAGAATTGTGTATGGTTGATATGTGTGCTGTTGTCTATTGCAGCAATGGGAAAAGCACAAGTGGTTACGTTGGAGAATGGCGTTGGGATCACATCTTTGCGAACAGGAGATTTTAGTACGGATAAGGTTTATCCTTATCATATTTCACTGGGCTATCAGTATTTGGATAAGGGGTGGTTTAATTTATCCAGTAATGTTGGTTATTTAAGGAAAGGAGGACAGGTTAAAATAGATTATAACTCTATATTCGGTGAGAGTTCCGGTAATGTAATATTAAAAAGCAAGCTTCATTATCTGACTATCAATACAACTTTTGATATTAAAAAAACGAGTACTGATGGATATACTTTTTTCGTAGGGGTTGGTCCGAGAATAGACTTTAAGCTGAAAGGAACGGATGAATCATATGCTGATTGGGATGATTTAAATCATGATTATCCTGCTCAAAAAAGTACCATCAAAGGTCTTCATCCTTTACAATTTGGTTTGAAATGTGTAGGAGGTATACGAAAAGATTTTGGAAATGTGCAATTGGGAGTTAATATTGCCTATTTACCTACTTTCACTCGCGTAATTTCAGGAGGTGCTCATGACCGGACATTTACTTTTGGACTATCTTTGGGTTATAAATTAGGAGGAAATAAAGGAGATGTTAAAACAATCCGTACTGTTCGCCACCATAAATAATAAAATAGACAATCGGTTCCTGACAAACAAGCTACTTGTGTTATGTAGATAGTCCGGCTATCTACATAACTAACATGTAAGCCCTGTACCTTGTCTCTTTTGTGACCGGGCATAAAGATAAATATCCTTCCCTGATCCTGCCGTTTTCGATAATAAGCGGATAAGTCTCTTTCATGAAACGATGGCGTTCGTAGGCTTCTCCGTCTTTACTCTCATAGGTAATGTTGAAATCGCCGATAGCGGCAGGTGCCAGGTATTTCTGGCTGAGGCGTAAAGCGACCAGTCCCATTGTGTAACGCATATTGATCTCGATACAGGGGTGGATGGCATGCGCGCCGTCCTTTGTTTTATAGACGATCATATCTACACCCAGATATCCGCGATAGAGATTGCCATATATACGTCTCAGAGCATCGGTAACCGCATTTTGTATCTGAAGATAAACCTCTTCTCCAACCCAGCGTTTGATCGGTGTGCTTAGATATTCCTGGCTGCCTAATACATTTCCCGAGTAGGCCCCTTTTTCTCCCGTTCCGAAAACAGACAATCCTTCGTAGGTGACATTTCCATTTCCGTCAGAATAAAACTCCATCGCTAAATCCTGTACCTTATTCAGGCCGCATTCGATACTGACAATCCCTTGTTTGGCAATGGCCCCTTCTATCCAGTTACGGTCTTTGGTTGTCAGTTTACGTTCCGGTATCCAAAGCAAACCGCGTCCGGATGAAGAATAGGGTGTTTTTACGACAAATGGAGCATTCTGTAGGATCAGATATTTCTCAACATCTCTGATCTTCTTGCAAAATTTGGGAGCGACCGGGATCGGAAGGTCTGGTAATTGCTGTCGTATCAGTTCCAGGCACTCGGCTGCCGTTTGCCGTCCGGTCAACCGAAAATAATCCTCTTTCCAGGCCGGTACGGATAAATTCAGATTGAAGTTGTTTTTTAGCCTCCGGAATAGATGCAGGCTATGTGGGGATAATCCCCAGGGAGCAGCTTCCAATTCTGTGAACGACGTTTCCAGATTCTTCAGTTCTTTGCCGGTGACAAGAGTGGCAAATGGCCTGAACTCTTTCGGTTTTAAAGCGAAAAAACGGGGAGAAGCGATCTCTTCCACGTAAACATAATCATTACTGTTTGCATACCAAACCGGAAGGTATGATAATTCCCTTATCATCCTTTGTACATTGGCAGGAGGCGTATAGTTTTCGGAACCCACTAAGACTGCCGTTTCATGCCCCGGATTAAAAAAATGTATCTGAGATATCATAAGTTATATAAACAGCGAAGCCGTCTGTTAGTGAGACGGCTTCGTTTTTATTTATTCGAGATTTTCATCTATCGCATCGATCTTTTTGATTATGAGCGCCATCTCGTCTTTCAGTTTTTCGATCTTGCGCTCCATCTCTTTTACAAGACCACCACCGCCTTTAGAGGAGATGCTGAGGAAGCCGATGTTATTTTCGTATGTCTGCAATTCATTTTTCATGCGGTCATACATTCTCATCAGTTTTTCACGTTCGCCGTACAGTTTGCCCTTTCCGTGTTCCCCGCTTGTCATATCGTTCAGATTGCTGCGGTACGACTGCATTTTGCGGTCAGTCTGGTCTACTTTCAAACGATCGAACTGATTGTCTACCGCTTCGTGATATTCTTTGTAGATTTTATCTTTTTCCTTGAAAGGAACGTGACCGATCGTATTCCATTCTGCCATCAAACCTTTCAGTTCAGCTAAAGCGTCATCTGTGCCCAGTGCTTCATCCAGCTTATTGATCTTTTCGATCAACGCTTTCTTGGCAGCCAGGTTTGTCTGTTCTACGCTTTTTTGGGAAGACACATTCTTATTCTTTTGTTCGAAGAAATAATCACAGGCAGAAATGAAACGTTTCCAAACGATGTCCGAATGCTTGCGGGCTACCGAACCGATCGTTTTCCATTCTTTCTGCAGAGCGATCATCTTTTCAGTCGTGCTCTTCCACTCTGTACTGTCTTTCAGAGCTTCGGCTTTTTCACACAAGGCCTTTTTCAATTCGAGATTCTTTTCCATCTCTTCCTTGATGCCTTTGTAGAAAGTACTTTTCTTATTGAAATAAACATCACAGGCCGCACGGAAGCGTTCGAATATCTTTACATTGGATTTTTTCGGTGCGAAACCGATTGTTTTCCATTTTTCCTGTAAAGCAATCACCTCTTTATTCTTTTCTTCCCAGTCTTTGAATGTCTTCAAAGCTTCGAAGTCGATACCTTCTATTTCTTCGCAGATAGCTGTTTTAGCGATCAGATTCTCCTGTTCTTTCGATTTCAGCGATTCGAAGTGTTCTTGGTGACGTTTATTGATCACGGTAGAAGCCGCTTTGAAACGAGCCCACAACTCTTCGCGCAGTTCTTTGGCTACCGGACCGATCTCACGCCATTGCTGGTGCAGTTTCTGAAGCTGGTGGAACGCAGATACGACATCCGGTTCTGTCTGCAACTTTTCGACTGTTTCGCACAAGGCTGTTTTCAATTCCAGATTCTTCTTGAAGTCATAATCGCGGAACTGGTTGTTGATCTTGATTATATCGTAGAATCTTTCGCTGTACGTCTGATAGTTTTTCCACAGTTCGTTTGCATGTTCCTGTGGAACGAGTTTAATTTCTTTCCATCTCTGCTGGATGTCCTTAAAGTCGTTGTATAGTTTATTGAAATCGTCCTGGCTTTCTGTCAAGACTTTTAACTGATCGATCAGTTGGAGTTTCAGAGCATAATTTGCTGCCTTCACACGATCTTCTTCTGCCAGGATTGCCGCTCTTTTTTCTTTGTAAACAGTCAGCAATTCTTTCAGTTTGTTTTCCGCTTCATCTTCAGGTGCAACAAAATCCTTTTCTTCTCCTCCGTCTTCGAGGAATGTTTTCTTCGATTCTTCAACTTCGGCTCTGTGGATTTTGTAAAATGCCTGTTTCAACGATTCCACCTCGTTGCGTGCAGTTTCGGCAGCAGCATTTACCAGTTCGGTCAATTTTTCAAGAATCTCTTCTTTAGACAATTTCCCGATCGCATTCGCTGTTGCTTCCTCTACCGTTACAGTAGCATCTGTCGCCGTTTCAGTCGTTTCTTCCACTGTTCCGGTCGTTTCAACTTCAGCCGCAATGTTGTTTTCCGGAGTCACTTCCGGTGCTTTAGTTTCTTCCAATTTGCCGGTTTCTTCAGCCGACAGATTAGTTTCATGAGTGTCCTTCATATTCAATCACATTTAAGAAAAGGATAAAAAGCATTCCTATATCAAGTCACAAATTAAAGTATTTATTTTTGGATTACAGCATCTGAGGGCAATTTATTTATTAGAAAAGGTTAATAAATGCTCAAAAAGACCGAAATGAGTTACTTTAATCTTTGTAAAATGTCGGAAGAGAGAGGTGAAAATGTGCCCAAACAAATAAACCGGACGCAGATAACGCAGAATTCGCAGATTTATTTTATTGATAATTAATAATGTCTGCGTTATCTGCGTTCGGTAAATATTCGTTTTGACATACTGTCGTATGTTATCGGTTTTAACCTAAGAACGAAATCAATACACCTGCCGCAACAGCCGAACCGATCACACCGGAGATGTTACTGGCCATACAATATTGAAGCACATGGTTTTTCGGATCGTATTTCAGGGCTATTTCGTTGGCTACACGCGAAGCCATCGGAACGGCACTTAATCCGGTTGCACCGATAAGCGGATTGATTTTTTTCTTGGTGAATAAGTTGAACAGCTTCACGAAGAAAATACCTCCGGCGATAGACAAGGCAAATGCCAGGAATCCGCCGATTACGATACCGATTGTTGTCAGATTCAGGAATGCCTTCGCCGTCATGGTTGCACCGACCGATAATCCGAGGAAGATCGTTGCTGCGTTCATGATACTGTTTGATGCGGCATCGAACAGGCGGAAGGTGTTTGTTCCGATCTCTTTCACCAGGTTGCCGAACATCAACATACCGATCAAAGGTACAGAACTGGGAACAAATAAAGCTACAACAGTCGTTACAACGATCGGGAATATGATTTTAAGAACACGCATATTCTTGATCTCTACTGTTGACGGGAATTTCTTTTCCTGTTCTTTCATATTGATGCAAAGTTCCTTTTTGGAACAAAGCGCCTTCACAACCATCGGTATGATTACCGGAACCAATGCCATATATGAATAAGCCGCAATAGCGATCGGTCCTAACAAATGCGGAGCCAGTTTGATGGTCGTAAAAATTGCTGTCGGTCCGTCCGCACCACCGATGATACCGAGTGATCCGGCCTCTTTCGGTGTGAATCCCATCAGGATGGCAACCAATAATACGGTGAAAATACCCAGCTGGGCAGCCGCGCCGAAGATAGACAGGCGAAGGTTACGAAGCATCGGGCCGAAGTCGGTCAAAGCTCCTACGCCCATAAAGATAATTGGCGGAAGGAAACCGGTCTTGATCAGCATATAGTAAATGAAGTTCATGATTCCCAGTTCATGCGCAATGTCGTGCAAAGGCATTTCCCAGATATTCTTCATTACCCCGTGTACGTTGATCAATCCGTTTTCATCTGCCTGGACCACCCCCATATCGCCTCCCGGGAAGTTGGCGAGCAACACTCCGAACGCAATAGGGACAAGCAGCAATGGTTCATATTGTTTCTTGATACCCAGATAAAGCAATATGAATGCGATTGCATACATGATCAGGAACTGCGGTTCAGCAATAATGTTGCTGAACGCAGTCATTTCATACAGATTTTGAAATATCTCGTTCATTACTGTATCGTCATTAATACGTCATCTTCCGAAACCGCATCACCACCGGCATAATTGATGGAAGTGATCGTTCCGCTGAATTCGGAACGTACGGCATTGTATGTTTTCATTGCTTCCACGTAGCAAAGAACATCGCCTTCTTTTACCACGTCACCCACTTTGAGCGGAGTTTCGGAAGCGTTCTTCACCAGGAAGAATTTGCCTTCCAGCGGTGAAAGAACTTCGTTGCCTGCGCCAGCCGCCGGTGCGGGAGCTGCAGATGCGGCTGGTTGTGCAGCCTTTTCAGGAGCAGCCGCCGGTGCTGCATTGGCAGAATCTCCGAAAGCTACGGTTACGCGGTAAGGCTGTCCGTCGACGTCGACGGTCAGTACCTGCGGAGTAGTAGGCAGGGCGGGAGCGGCGGCAACCGGTGCTGCCGGACGTTCTTTTTCCTGCTGGTTTTTTTTCTTCTGGGCAACATCCGCTAGGAATTCAACTTTCGCTTTTCCTGAACGGTAGGCTTCGTACTGAGCCGGGTGCATGGCGTATTCGAACAGTTCTTCGTCGTCTTCACCTGTTTCCCATTGCTTTTCGTTCATCATCTTGCGGTATTTGTCGAGTGCATCCGGATAGTTATCCTGCGGATTGCCGGTGAAGAACTCGCGTCCTTCGGCTTTTGCTTTCTCGATAATTTCCGGTGCAAGCGGACCAGGCAGTCTGCCTGCTTTTCCGAGAATCATATCCCAGATATCGTCGGCGATCATACTCCAGCGGGCTTTCCCTTTTTCCATCTGCATCACGTTCATCAACGCCAGGTTTTTCACGTACTGGCTGAACGGTGTTACCAATGGAGGATAACCTACACGAGGCCATACATAAGCCACTTCGTCGAACAGCTTGATAAGCAGCTGGTCTTGCGACATCAACGGCTTGTTGTTCTTGATATTGCTCTTATTGATCGATTCCAGATTTTTTTCCAGGTCGGCCATCAGGCTACCCATCATACCGCCGGGAAGTCCCGGACCGATCAGCAGGGAGTTCATCAGACGGTTCTTCGGGCTGATATACAAGCCTAAGAAATCGTCCATAAATTCCTGGATCATACTGCGCACTTTCATATAAGCTTCCATATTGATCTCCGGTACTTTGTAACCGGCATCTTTCAGCATCGCCTGTACGGTCAGCAGGTCGGCATGTCCTGTACCCCATGATAGCGGTTCCATACCTACGTCGATATAGTCGCAGCCGGCATTACAAACTTCCAGAATGGAAGCAACATTGAATCCGGGGCCTGCGTGGCTATGATACTGGATAGGTATTTCAGGATGTTTGGTTTTGATATTGGCAACGATCTGTCCCAGCGAATAAGGACGACCGATACCGGCCATATCTTTGATACAGATCTCGTCTGCTCCCAACTCGATCAGTTCCAGGGCCATCTTGGTGTAATATTCAACCGTATGGATGGGAGAGTGGGTGATACAGAGTGAGCACTGGGAGATCATTCCGGCCTCTTTGGCATACTGGATGGAAGGGGCGATGTTGCGTACATCGTTCAGTCCGCAGAACGTACGGGTAATATCGGTACCCTGTGCTTTCTTTACCTTGTAGAAAAGCTGGCGCACGTCAGCGGGCACCGGGCTCATACGGAGTCCGTTCAGGGCACGGTCTAACATATGTGTTTGAATACCTGCTTCATGGAATGGCTTCGTCCATTCGCGTACGGCTTTATTAGGATTTTCTCCGAATAGTAAATTAACTTGCTCAAAGCCTCCTCCGTTAGTTTCAACGCGGGCGAAACAGCCCATTTCAACGATAGCAGGGGCAACTCTTGTTAGTTGGTCTACTCTAGGGACATATTTACCGGCAGATTGCCACATGTCTCTGAAAACCAAACTGAATTTGATTTCTCTTTTCATGATATTTTGTGTATAGCTAGTATTATATTTTCTCGATTTTTGTAACCTTGCCTTGTCCGCCTGTAACCATGCTGACTGCTGCTACGATTGCTGCTGTTGTCTTGCCTGATACATTTCCTGCCTGTGCTGCGGCGGCTTGTGTTACCGCTTGCTTTTTTACGATGACTTCTTCAGGTACGTATTTGTTAACCAGTGTGATTAATCCTTTACCTAAATAAATAACGATCAAAAGAATAGCAAATACTGTGGTCATTCCTACGACCATTAATAATAGTCCAGTTTCTATGTTTTCCATATTTATATTTGTGTGCAATAAAAGTATCTAATATCTCTGAGAGAAGTAACTAAAACAATCTCCGCCAAGTTATAAATTGCATGCAAATATAATAAAATATCGTTAGTATGTCTTTTTTTGTAATATAAAAAATAGTAAAAGAATGAAATGTTTTGCGTTAGATAAGTTTTGTATTGTTAGGTTATTGTGTTTTTTTGTGATAAAAGGCAGGTTTTGGCATTTCGCTTATCTTGTATTCGTGTTCGATACCGGGGCATGACAGATGTCTGATGTTTTTACAAAGGTATCAAACTGACAAAATGCTATATTATGTGTCTTATAGGAGGATTATTCGGGGGAGGAATGGACTGTTTGTTTTTTATGCAGTTGTAGAGAAGATAGTCGTGTTTGAAATGCTGTTATTTCGATCAAATTGATGTTATTTAGTCGTGTTTGTGAATGTAATGGCTTTTCTTTTGTTGTTGTAGGATGTGTTTTATGTAGTTTATGATATTTAATGTCTGTCTGGTTTCAGGATAGTTCCAGATGTGTGGAAGTGTTTTAAAACATGCGGATAGGCTTTTTTGTCATTCTTGAAGCAATATATTTCTCTTTAAATTAACACAAATTAATTTTAGTCGCAGCAAAATTTTTCTGTAATAAAAATAGAATTCGTTTTCAATAAAATTTAATCTCGTTTAAAACGAATTTTATCCCGTCTATAGGGGAGTGAAAAGGCATTTTTAGCTGGAAGATGTGTTAATAAATACAAAAAACATTTTTCTGTAAAGTGAATGATGTCGAATGTATGTGTTATTCATATCCCTGCTTTTCAGTCAATATGCTTGTGAATTTGGTTTTATATTAGTAAAATGATATTTACATGCGTAAAAGACAGGTGTGCCGATCTGTTGACTACAGCAAAGTTACAATATTTATCAACCCGAAAACAATGCGCGGTCCGTTCTGTGAATCAGCGGATGTGCCTGATACGGCTTATGACGATGGAAAAGGAGCGAAGAAATATTGGGATATGTATGAGCGCGACCGGATCCCTTTAGCGGATAATCCTTATCGGCCTGACAATCTTCCGAAAGAGGTGACGCAGTCGGGAGAACTGTTTTCTTATGCCCGTGTGAATGACCTGCAGGAGGAGGTTTTATCAAAAAAATAAAGGCAAGTTTGTGAAAGGAAACGGGTTTGTTCTTAGTTGGTGTTAGATGCTAAAATAATTGTATATTTGCCCTCTCGAACATAAATATATAGCCATGGGAAATTTCTTTACATCTTTATTCTCTTCTTCAAAAAATGAGGATAGTGCAGAAGGGAAAGCAAAAAACGATCAGAAAAATTTTGACATATTAAAATATGACGGTATCCGTGCCCAAAAGATCGGACAAGTCGCTTATGCCATCAAATGTTTTACGGAAGCCCTGAATATTCAGGAGGATTTTGAAACAATGAATTACCTGGTGTCGGCTTACTCGATGGCTAACCAGACGGAAAAGGCATTGGAAACATTGAACCGGATGATAGAAATCGAACCGGATCATGTGCAGACCTTACTGACAAGAGTGAGTGTGCTCTTTATGCTGGATAAAGATGCAGAAGTGATCGCAGACTGTCTGCGGGTGATCGAACTGGAAGAATCCAATCATCTTGCCTGGTTCCTGATGGCTAAAGCCAAGAGAACGACCGGCGACCAGCTCGGAGCTATCGCCGACCTGACGAAAGCGATCGCTTTGAAAGATGATTTTACAGATGCATATTTACTTCGTGCGGAAGTTTTACTCGCTTTGAAGCAGGGAAAAGAGGCTTTGCCCGATATCGAAAAGGCCATCTCTTTGGCTCCCGAAGAGGAAACAACTTATTTGGTAAGAGGAAAAATACATGAATCGTTAGGGAATCTGGACGCTGCCGCTGACGATTATCAACAGGCTTTGGACTTGAATCCGTTCAATGAAGATGCCTGTATCCTGAAAGGAACGCTCCTGATCACAAAAGAATTGCTGGACGAAGCCATTGTTTTCTTTGACGAGGCGATCGAGATCCGTCCCGACTTTGCTAAGGCATATGCCGAACGGGGACGGGCGAAGAACCTGAAAGGTGATAAAGAAGGTGCTTTTGAAGACCTGAAAAAGTCCATCGAACTGAATCCGGAAGGTGAGGAAGCGAAGAAATTTGAAGGGCAGCATGCTAATTTTGAGAACAAAACATATATGCCATTTTAATGTTAGATAAACAGTAGGTGAATATTTGACATAGAATCCGGGCTGGAATTAAAAGAAAAAACTTTCAACTCTTTGTTTATTAAAAAAAAGCCTCTATCTTTGCAGCCCGAATTGATATGTAAGATAATAATAAATAAATATATAGAAAGATGAAAAGAACATTCCAACCTTCCAACAGAAAAAGAAAGAACAAGCATGGCTTCCGTTCTAGAATGGCTACTGCTAATGGCCGCAGAGTATTAGCATCTCGTCGTGCTAAAGGAAGAGCTAAATTAACTGTATCTGACGAATATAACGGATAATCTCCGTTAGAAGAAATTAGTATAAGAAAGTAGAGGTTTTTGCTAAAAAGCCTTTACTTTCTTTGTTTTAACGGCTTTGTTTTCTATTTTTGATCCCGCCTACAAAAACAAACAGAAATGAATAACTTTTTTGTTAAACTGATAAAGAATCCGTACGTCCTGAATCTCTTGCTGGCAGTGGTCGTTGCCTGTGCACTGATCTATGGAACGTTGGTATGGCTCGATAAGTATACGCGGCATAATGAAGCGGTTGTCGTACCGGATGTAAAAGGGCTGAAGATAGAAGAAGCGGCTGAATTCTTCAAAAATAACAACTTACGTTATAATGTGATCGACTCTGTGTTCTCCAAAGATGTAGATCCGGGAGCAATTGTCGAACTGGTGCCGTCGGCAGGTTCGAAGGTGAAAGAGGGACGTATCGTATTTATAACGGTGAATGCATTGACCTCGCAGATGGCGACGATTCCGGAAGTGGAAGACTTGTCGTTCCGCCAGGCGTATGCGCTTTTAAAAGCCCGTGGATTTGAAAAAGTAGAGATTGAGTATGTCCCGGGTGATTTCAAAGATTTGGCTGTCTCTGTCGATTTACGCGGACGGACTTTGGCGAAAGGAGAGCATGTCCCGCTTACGGCGCCTTTGGTGCTGAAAGTGAGCAGTGGGGATGCCGAGCTTCCTACCGACTCTTTGTCTAATATGCCCGTTGAATCGTTGGATAGTGAAGAAGAAAACTGGTTTTAACTATGGATGATTTTTTTGACGAAATGGATGATGAACAGGTTGATGACCTGTTAGAACAGAATGAGGATGGTACTCCCCGGCTGTATGAACACTTCCGCTTCGTTGCCGATCGCGGACAGTCCTTGTTGCGGGTGGATAAATTCCTGGTAGACAGAATGATGGGTGCGACCCGTAACCGGATACAGTTGGCTGCCGATGCCGGTTGTATCATGGCGAACGGAAAACCTGTAAAAAGTAATTACCGGGTGAAGCCGGAGGATGTGGTGACGATCATGATGTCACGCCCCCGTCGTGACCTGGCTATTATTCCTGAAAATATTCCTATAAAGATCATTTATGAAGACGATGATTTGCTGGTGGTGGATAAACCGGCAGGTCTGGTCGTGCATCCGGGTCACGGTAATTATACCGGAACACTGGTGAATGCACTGGCATGGTATCTGAAAGATGATCCAACCTACGATCCGAATGATCCGGCATTAGGCCTGGTTCACCGTATCGACAAAGATACTTCCGGGCTACTGGTCGTAGCTAAAAAGCCTGAAGCGAAAGCCCATCTGAGCCTTCAGTTTTTCAATAAAACGACCAAACGCGAGTATCGTGCTTTGGTTTGGGGAATCGTGAAGGAGGATGAAGGACGTATCGAAGGTAATATCGGACGCGATCCGCGTGACCGGATGCAGATGACGGTATTCCCGGAGGGAGATCAGGGCAAAACGGCTGTTACCCATTACTCCGTACTGGAGCGTCTGGGCTATGTCACTTTGGTGAAATGCCGTCTGGAGACCGGACGTACGCATCAAATCCGTGTACACATGAAATATATAGGCCATACGCTTTTTAACGATGAACGGTATGGCGGAAACGATGTTCTGAAAGGAACGACTTTTACAAGATATAAACAGTTCGTACAGAACTGTTTTGCCATTTGTCCCCGGCAGGCATTACATGCCAAGACGCTGGGTTTTGTCCATCCAACGACCGGCGAGGAAATGTTTTTTGATTCCGAAATACCAGCCGATATGACACAGTTGATAGATAAATGGCGGGTATATGCAACTACTAAAGAGATATAAAAATGAAAAAGAACATTGCTATTGTAGCCGGAGGCGATTCCTCTGAAATTGTTGTTTCATTAAAAAGTGCAGAAGGAATCTACTCTTTTATTGATAAAGACAAATATAATTTATATATTGCCATCGTAAAGAAAGGCGAATGGGCGGTAAAACTTCCTGGAGGGGAATATACACCAATAGACAAAAATGATTTTAGTTTCTGTGAAGCAGGTGAGGTAAAGCACTTTGACTTTGCTTATATCACTATTCACGGTACTCCGGGTGAAGACGGACGATTACAAGGTTATTTCGATATGATAGGTATGCCTTATTCTTCATGTGGTCAGTTGGTGAGCGCTCTTACTTTTAATAAGTTTGTTTGTAATAATTATTTGCGCAGTTTCGGTATCAGCATATCTGATTCTATCCGTTTGTTCAAAGGGCAGACGGTGACGGAAGAGGAAGCTGTCAGCCGTTTGGGATTGCCGATTTTTGTGAAGCCCAACGATGGGGGAAGCAGTTTCGGTGTGACCAAAGTGAATGAGGCTTCGCAGTTACAACCGGCTATTGCTAAGGCTTTTGCAGAAGGTAACGAGGTCATGCTGGAAAGCTTTATTTCCGGAACAGAAGTGACTTGCGGTTGTTATAAGGTAGGTGGCGGTTCGGGTATCGCCCGGAAAGAAGTGATCTTTCCGCTTACCGAAGTTGTTACGAAGAATGAGTTTTTTGATTTCGATGCGAAGTACAACGGAGAGTCTGATGAGATTACTCCGGCCCGTATCTCTCCCGAACTGACGGAGAAGGTACAACGCGAAGCATCGAAAATTTATGATATACTGGGCGCCAAAGGACTTATCCGGGTTGATTTTATTATTGAAGCAGACGGTGAACCGAAAATGCTTGAGGTAAATACAACACCAGGTATGACAGCTACCAGCTTTATCCCGCAGCAGGTTCGGGCTGCCGGATTGGATATCAAAGATGTCATGACTGACATTATTGAGAACGAACTACAAAAGGCAGGTAAATAAAATTAGAAGATATGGATACAGAAGTTTCCTATAATTTTGACGACATTCGTCCGTTGAATAACGATGAGGTAAAGGATGCGATAGAAGCACTGGTTGCCAACGAGGATTTCGAGCGGGCTTTTCGGTATATCAAGCCGGATTTGAACTGGAATGAATTTTCAGAAACGATGCGCTCGTTTAAGACAAAAGAAGATTTTAAATCTAAACTGGCTTACGAGGCAGTGATGATGGTGGCAAACAAGACGACTTTCTCGCTGACGATCTCCGGACGTAGCCGCCTTCCGAAAGACAAACAACCTTGTACATTTATTTCCAATCACCGCGACATTGTATTGGATGCTTCCTTCCTGAATGTCATGTTGTATGATGTAGGTTACGGTATGACACAGGTTGCAATAGGTGATAACCTGATGATCCGTCCGTGGATTGAGACATTGGTTCGTCTGAACAACAGCTTTATCGTAAAACGTGGGGTTTCTGTGCGTCAGATGTTGGATGTGAGCCGTACATTGTCTGCTTATATTCGTCATACGATCAATGAAACAAAAGAATCTATCTGGATCGCACAGCGTGAAGGACGTGCTAAAGATTCGAATGACCGTACACAGGGTAGTGTGCTGAAGATGTTGAATATGAGCGGTGATAAGGATATCGTATCCAATTTGATGGAACTGAATATCTTCCCGGTTGCTATCTCATACGAATATGATCCGTGCGATTTCCTGAAAGCGAAAGAGTTCCAGATGAAACGCGATAATCCTGAATTTGTGAAGAGTCAGCGCGATGACCTGCTGAGTATGGAAACAGGTATCCTGAATAACAAGGGGCGTGTTCATTTCACGCTGACCCAGCCGATCAACGACCAGTTAGCTGCTTTGGACAAGGATATGGAAAAGAACGAGTTGGTGGCTGCCATCGCTTCTATTATCGATAAGGAAATCTATAAACATTACCGTTTCTATCCGTGTAATTATGTTGCTTATGATATGTTGACAGGAACGAAACGTTTCAGCGGTAATTACGGTCCGAGAGATAAGAAACATTTTGAAGAATATTTGCAGGGGCAGTTGGATAAGATTGTCTTACCTAACAAAGACGAGGCTTTCCTGCGTACCAAGATGTTGGAAATGTATACCAATCCGTTGAAGAATCACCTGGCAAATCAGGAATAAGATATTAGTTTCTTAAACGAAAAGGGTAGTCTCAACAGCATGCGAGACTACCCTTTTTTTGTGCAGGCTATTTATCTGTTCTCTTTGGCGTATTTAGACGGACTCATGCCGAATTGTTTGATAAAGGCTGACCAGAAATAAGATTGCGAACTGAAACCTACCGCTTCCGAAATCTCATAAATCTTCATATTTCCTTGCAGCAGAAGTTCTGCGGCTTTCTTCAGACGGCTGATCTTGATCAGGTCGTTCGGGGTGAGGTCAGAGATAGCACGTATCTTACGGTATAGTGTCGGACGGCTCAGGTGCATCAGGTCGGCGATCATGTTCACGTCCAGATCGGAATTTCCGATATTTTCGTTGATGATCTCGTTCAGTTTTTCAAGGAAATTCTCATCGGCCTTTGTATAAGCCATCGATTTCATATTGGCGATCGGAGAGTTGAAGTAGAACTTCCGGATGTTATCCCGGTTCGATATCAGGTTCGAAATCTGAACCATCAGCAAGCTGGTGGAGAATGGTTTGTCTATATAGGCATCGGCTCCGAGTTCCAGTCCTTCCAGGCGTGATTGCATGGTATTCTTTGCCGTTAGCAGGATGACAGGGATATGGCTGGATTCGATGTCGCTTTTTACATGTTGTAATAAGGTGAAGCCATCCATGACGGGCATCATAATGTCGCTTATAATCAGTTGTATGCTTTGCTCTTTGAGTAAATCCAGTGCTTCCGAGCCGTTGGCTGCCAGCAGGACATTATAGTTTTCATTTACTTCGTCAGCGATAAAGGCACTCATTTCTTTGTTATCTTCGACGATCAGGACGGTTGGACGGCCTTCTTCCCTGGTATAGGATATTTTGGGCACAGAGGTTTGTTGCTGAGGTTCTTCTTCCGTTGTTTTCACTGCTCCGGTTTGCTTGACAGGTAAGGTTATGCGGAACATTGTCTGGTTGTTTGAAAAGTCGATCAGTGCCAGTGTTCCATGATGCATTTCCGCCAATGAACGTGCCAACGGAAGCCCGAGTCCGGTTCCCGGTTTATCCTCATTCCCTTTGATACGGTAGAAAGGCTCGAATATTTTATCCCGCATTTCTGTTGGTACCGGTATTCCGTCATTGATAAAATCGATCATGAATGTTTCGTAGTCGGTAGACAGGTGCAGGCGTACCACGATACTCTTAGCTGCATATTTGACGGCATTCGAAAACAGGTTGCTCATGATCTTGGTGAGTGCCTCGCGGTCGACAAAAACATATAATTCCTGTACGGATAGATCCAGGTTTAGCAACAGGTTGTTTTCGGTCGCTATATCCTGAAAACGTTTGGCCGTTTCGGATAAGAGCGAAACGACTTCCGTGCGGACAAAATTAAGACGGTATCCTTCTATTTCTGTTTTCCTGAAATCCAATAACTGGTTTACCAGGGATAACAGGCGGGAGACATTCTTATCCATCAGCAGCAGGGAGTTATTCTCTTTTTCTCCGATCTTGTCCGATTTCAATAAACGCTCCAACGGGTTTTTGATCAGGGTTAGCGGGGTGCGTATTTCATGTGCGATATTAATGAAGAAGTCGATCTTTGCCTGATAAAGCTCTTTTTCCTTGTTGTTTTCGAATATTTGCATGTTGTACGCCATCTTTCTTCTTTCTTTTCTTCTCCAGTAAAAGATCAGATACACAATGATCATCATGATCAGGATAGCATAAATGACATAAGCCGTATTGGAAACCCACCAGGGAGGAAGTACATTGATATGCAGGCGGGTGATTTCGTTTCCCCAACTATTGGATAGGTTGGCAGCTCTTACTTCAAAAGTATATTCACCGGGATGCAGGTCGGTGAAGTAGACGATGTTACGTTCACCCAGTGCGATCCAGTCTCTGTCGAGATTCACCATCCGGTAAGCATATTGGATGGAACCGGGGGCGATGAAGTTGAGGGCGGAAAAGTTGATGTTGAAAGATGATTGGTCATGATTTAGTGTGATATCCCGGACTTCGGAAACCGAAGAACTGTTAATGATTTTTCGTCCGCCCATCCCGTTCTGTATTTCCAGCGAACTGATACGGACGTCCATCTTTTCGGCAGCCGGACGTATATCGGTCGGCTTGAAATGGATAAAACCTTTTATGGAACCGAAATAGAGTGTACCGTCTTCATCCTTAAAAGCCGAATTGTAGTTGAACTGGCGGGTGACTAAGCCGTGTGCCTCGGTATAGGTCATGATCTCTTCTGTCTGTGTGTTGAGGCAAACCAGACCGTTTGCCGTACTGATCCATAGACAGTTATTGTCATCCGGTAAAATACGGAAAGCCACGTTGCTGGGCATGCCGTTCTTAACCGTGTAATGAAGCGATTCTCCGGTCTGAAAATCATATTTGATAATACCTTCCACCGTCGCGAACCACATGTTCCCGGCTTTATCTTCGCAGGCGTCGTTGACCGAATTATGGCGTTGCGTATTAAGCTTGTCGTATTGGAGATACATGCCCGTATTACTTGTCGTATTGAAATAATAGCTGCGGTTGAACATACCGAGCCATATTTTTCCGGATCGGTCTTCATACAGGCAGTTGACAGCAAACGGGGGAAACTGGGGGGCATAAACAAAGCGGTCGTTCAGATAGTCGTAGCGGAAGATACCGTCCTCTGTTCCTACCAAAACCTCTCCTTCCCGTAAAACTTTGATGCACCGGACTGTGCTATTCTTTACCGTTTGTGCATCTTTCAACAGATCATAGTGTTTGATGACTTTCCGTGTTCGTATATCCATCAGGTCGATGCCGTGTATCACATGTCCGATCCACAGATTATCCCCCGAAACTGCCAATCCGCGGATATTGGTATGGGAAAGACTTTTTACGCCGGGTATTGGCTGGTAATTGGTAAATGAACCCGTTTTCTTTTCCAGGCAATTGATCCCGGCGTCTTCCGTACCTACCCATATATTTCCGTAAATATCCGTACAGATATCGCGTATCACTTCCCCTTTCAACGAATGAGTTTCGTTCCAGGGATAATATACATTGAAGGGGCGGAAAGGGGAGTAGTAGTTCACTCCGTTTTGGTGAAAACAGATCCAGACACCTTCTTCGCGGTCTTCAAACAGGGCGGAGACGAAATGGCTGGATAGTGCATACGGGTCCAGCGGGTCTTGCCGGATGCGTTTGCAGGTCCCGGCCTCCAGGTCATAGATGAACAGTCCCGAATCGGTCCCGATCCAAAGTTCTTTCTTGTCTTTTTCGAGGAAGCAGTTGATCAGGATCGTTAACTGGTTTTTCTCCTGGATATTCAGATCTTCGTAGGTTTTTGAAAGTACATTGAATATTTTTACATCGTCGTGTTCAAACGCGACATAGATGGTCGGAGAAGAAGGTGAGGCATATAGCATGGATAATTTCCGGGAAGTGGTTTCCGGCGAATGGGTGAACAGGTCATGCGATTCGAGATTTCCGTCATCCGGGTTCAGTTGCGAAATGAAACCTTCCGAATCACCCAGCCAGATGGAATTATCTGCCATGATACAGAAAGAGGTATAAATTTGTCCGTTATTACCGGCGAAGATTCGGAATTGCCCGTCGGAAACATTGTACTGTATCAATGTTCCGTCCATCAGCAACCATAACTGGTTGTTTTTGTCGAACTGGAAGAGTTCAACCCCTTTGTTTTTAGTGAAAGGAACATGCAGGAATGATTCTTTTGTTTCATTATATTGATATAATCCGGAAAGTGTACCTACCCATAAGTTGCCGTCATGATCGCAACCGAGATGTGTGATCCAGTTGTTACCGAGCGATTCCGCATCGTCAGGGTCGTTGCGGAATACTTTAAATGTATATCCGTCGAAACGGTTCAGACCGTCGCGTGTACCGATCCATATATAACCGCTTTTATCCTGTACGCAACAAGTCACCATGTTGTCGCTTAATCCGTTTTCCACCTGGTAATGACGGAATAGATAGTTGCTTTCTTCGGCAAAAAGGCAGAGAGAACAGAATAGGAAAAGTATAGATAAGATCAACTTCGGATGTCTCATAAATAAGTTTGTTGTTTGACACTGCAAGATATATAAAATTGTATTACCAGTTTTCATTTATTGTGTCATGGATTTTTAAAATTGTGTCAGACCTGGTGAGAATACCACAGAATGAGATAAATACGGGAATTAATGCAACCGGAACGAACAGATATATTTTGCATAAGGGAGTATTTTTGATCAACGATTTGGAAATACTATAAGAAACCTTTTTGATTACTATCATGAATACACAACATTCTAATACAGGAATAGGAACGAAGATTCAGCTCTGTCTGATGATGTTTTTACAGTATATGTTAAGCGCTGTCTGGTGGGTACCGCTGGCAGCTTATCTCTCACACACACTTAAGTTGGAGGTGTATCAGGTTTCCTTAGTATTAAGTGCAATGGCTATCGGAGCAATGGCCTCTTCGTTTATCGGAGCGATTGCCGACCGGTACTTTGCCGCAGAAAAGATATTGGCAGTTTTGAATATATTAACGGGAGTTTTCTTGCTGCTGGCTGCTCAGCAGCAAGATTTTCCTCCTCTTATGTTCTTTGTCGTAATGGCGATGCTTTGTCACATGCCGACACAGAGTCTGACAAGTACGATCGCGATGAGCCATGCTCCTTCAGAACAGTTCCCGCGTATCCGTATGTTCGGTTCTGTTGGGTGGGTTGCTTCAGGAATATTCAGCCTGATAGCCATTCATTTATTAGGAATGGAAGCGTTCGATGACACGAACTTACCGATGTACTGCGGTGCTGGTGTTTGTTTTATTGCCGCTTTTGCCAATCTGACGCTCCCGCATACTCCTCCGTCGGTGGCAAAGAGTTCAAAGATATCGGTGATGGATATTACGGGATTCTCCGCTTTCTCGTTGATGAAAGATAAGAACTACCGGGTGTTTATGATCCTGACCTTCCTGTCGATCATTCCCTTTACACTTTATCATGTATATGGTTCCATGATTCTGGCGGACGAACAGGTGCGGAATATCACGGTGACGATGAACTTCGGACAGTTGGCCGAAATGCTCTTTCTGATCGTTACCACGACTATCCTGATCAAATCGGGTATCAAGAATACGCTGATCTTCGGTATGGCAGCCATGCTGGTCCGTTACGGAGCTTTTTTCTTCGGGGCGGAAACAGGGCAACAGTGGTTTTATTATATCGGTATTATCGTTCATGGTCTGATATTCGGTCTGTTTTATGTCGGCGGACAGGTCTATACGGATAATGTAGCGCCAAAGGATATGAAGGCACAGGCACAAGGTTTGCTTTTCTTCCTGGTATGGGGAATCGGTTTTCTGATCGGTACATTATGGAATGGATGGTTGATCGGTATGTTCCGTGATGGCGATAAATGTGACTGGCCGGTATTGTTCGCTATTTCATCGGCTTGTACATTGGTATTGTTGCTTTTATTCATGTTCCTGTTCAAACCGGTAAACCTTAAAACATCAGATAAATAATACGCATTTAATTCTCAAGACTATATATATCACGCCAAACATGAAAAAAAGGGGACACGATGGTGTCCCTTTTTTATTTTAATAAGTTATTCTACTTTTGGTAGGCTATCTTTGCATCCTATGTTTATCCGATCTTCTCCTTTGTTTTAAGTAATTGTCTATTCGTTCCGACGGCTCGTTTGTCGGTGGCCTGGCTGGGTATACGCCTACGGTCGTTATCAACAACAGTTACAACAACGGCGCGGTTGATGCTAACAAATTTTCCGGTGGATTATTGGCCCGTGCCGCCTATTACATTGTGACCAATAGCTCGAACCTCGGTCCCGTAATCGCCTCCCAGGGAATGGCGGCAGGTATCCTGACGCTGGGTGTACGACCGGCATGATCAACTTCTGTACCAATTATGCCTCCGTGAAAGGTGTCGGGTATGTGGCAGGGGGCATTGCCCATTCAGGTGAAACCAAATCGTTTACCAAGCGCGATTTTGCTTCCATCGTCGTTTCCACCGGAAAGGTAACATTCAAGCTGATGCAGGACATAAGTATGTGGGACGATCTGTATAACCAGAAATTCGACGTGCGTAACGAAGAAATGATTGTCGGCATGCACGCCAAAGTCGCCGCTGCCCTGCCCACTACCAGAGGTCCTTTGGCAGGTTCGGAGGTGTTAATAATTTGTATTACATTTCCGGTAAAAAACTTCGTAGGGCTACAAAACTGTCACTACAACCGTGGCAAACCCTTTGTAGCCCTACAATATTCACTATATCCCCATACATTTGCAGGGCAACTATATCATCCGTAGTGTGTTTCTTAACATATTCTTTTCCGTGACATACTGTCACTCAAATCACTACCTTTGGGACAATGGCTGTATGAAACGCTTACAGTCTGACAAAACAATTAAATTTGAAATAGTATGAGACCGGAAGATTACATCACCCGTGAGGGGAAGTTTGGTGCACACAACTATCATCCCCTGCCTGTCGTTCTCGAAAAAGGAGAAGGCGTATTTGTGTGGGACGTGGAAGGCAAACGTTATTTTGATTTCCTGTCCGGTTATTCCGCCCTGAGCCAGGGGCATTGCCATCCTAAAATCATTAAAGCACTGACGGATCAGGCGCAGAAGCTGACACTGGTATCGCGTGCTTTCCATTCGGACGTATTGGGTGAGTATATGGAGTTTGCCTGTAAGTTCTTCGGCTACGATAAATTACTGCCTATGAATACCGGTGCCGAAGCGGTAGAGACAGCCTTGAAACTGGCGCGTCGCTGGGGGTATCGTATCAAAGGCATTGCACCGGAAAAGGCGAAGATCATCGTATGCAGCGAGAATTTCCACGGACGTACCATCACGATCATCTCCATGAGCACGGATCCCAGTTCGTATGCCGACTTCGGGCCTTATACACCCGGTTTCATCAAAGTACAATATAATAATGTAGGAGCATTGGAAGAAGCCCTGAAAGACCCCGACGTGGTCGGCTTCCTGTTGGAACCTATCCAGGGGGAAGCAGGCGTGGTTGTTCCCGACGAAGGGTATCTCCGCACTTGTTATGACTTATGCCATGCCCATCATGTGCTGTTCATTGCCGACGAGATACAGACCGGCATCGGGCGTACCGGTAAACTGCTTGCCTGCGATTATGAGAATATTCATCCCGATATACTGATCCTGGGGAAAGCCCTCTCCGGTGGTGTCACTCCTGTTTCCGCCGTATTGGCGAGCGACGAGATCATGCTGACGATTGCTCCGGGCGAACATGGTTCCACGTATGGAGGAAACCCGTTGGCTGCCGCTGTCGGAATAGCTGCCCTTGAAGTGGTACGCGATGAACATCTCTCGGAGAATGCTTATGAGATGGGTGAATTGTTCCGCAGCGAAATGCAGAAGATAGATAATCCGATGATCAGGCAGGTACGCGGAAAAGGATTGCTGAATGCCGTCGTTACCGAACCTCGCGGAGGAAAGGTGGCCTGGGATATCTGTCTGGCACTGAAAGAAAACGGTTTGATAGCTAAACCGACACATGATCATATCATTCGTTTCACACCACCGCTGGTCATTACCCATGAACAGATGATGGAAGCAATCGGTATAATAAAGGAAACTTTTGAACTGTTCTAGGGATCGTAGGCTCCGGTAGCGAAGCATATGGCACATATAGTCCGGCCTGTCTGCCATGCCAGTGACAGACTTTTGCCATCACTGTGGCAAAGTTTTGCCAATAGCATGGCAAGGCCTTGCCACAGTAAGGGCAATACATGGCACATAGGACTGCTATATATTGCGTAGTATGTGACTGACCTTTGTCTATGTGGTGATAAAATGCCGGGACAGTAACAAGAGAGACTGTCTCTTATAGGTTCATAATTAAAATAGTATAGCATGAAAATAAACGTAATAGGAGTTCCTTTGAATTTGGGTTGCGACCGGGAAGGCGTAGAACGTGCCCCGAATCATCTGCGTGAACGGGGACTGATGAAGGTGATACGGAAGAACGGCCATCGTGCCTTCGACCTGGGGAATCTGTATGTCCCTCCCGTTTCGGAAACGGATAAATTTGCCCGGGGCAAGAGCATGAAGTATCTGGACGCTATCGTCGAGGTGAATAATAATCTGGCGGAGTTGGTGTATGATACCTTGCGTGGCGGGGCGTTCCCGCTTGTTATCGGTGGCGATCATTCACTCGGACTGGGAAGTGCTTCCGGTGTAGGGAAATCTTTCGACGATTTCGGGATCATCTGGCTCGATGCGCATGGCGATATCAACACGAATGAAACATCTCCCAGCGGGAATATCCACGGAATGCCGTTGAGTGCCCTGATGGGGATGGGAAGTGAAGAACTTGTCAATATCTATGCCCCCGGCAATAAGGTGAATCCGCAAAATGTCTTTCTGGTAGGAACCCGCAGCCTGGACGAAGGCGAACAGGCACTGATCGAACGGGAGCGTCTGAGCGTTTACACCATGGATACGATCCATCTGAAGGGAATCGGTTTTGTGGCCGAAGATATTAAGCGGAAGCTAAAGGAAAGAAAAATACGTAATGTCCATTTCAGTATCGATGTGGACAGTATCGATCCGCGGTTTGCTCCGGGAACAGGAACACAGGTGAGTGAAGGACTTTTGCCGGATGAGTTTAAGGATTTTGTCGATCATATCCTTTCAACGAATCTGGTGAAGTCGATGGACCTGGTGGAACTCAATCCCGAGTTAGATACGAATGACCTGACAACCAATCTCTGCCTGGATATTATCGATTATATAACAGCAAGGATTTAGAGTGGCATCCGAGATCCAGGAAACAAGAAGGGGGATATCATCACGACATCCCCCTTTCTTTTCTGTGTCTATCTGTAATACTTATTCTTGTCCTCCGCCTAATGCGTGATAGAGGTTAATAACACCTTGTATCTCATCGAAACGGTCGGCTACCTGCGAGAGTTCCGCCTGCAACAGGCCTTGCTGGGCAGTCAGCACCTCCAGGTAAGTGGTGTTTCCGTGTTGCATCAGTAACTGGGTGCTTTTTACGGCCTTTTGTAAAGCCATAATCTGCTGGCCAGCCAGTTGGATGCGTCCGCGTGCCGTCTGCCATTGTGTCAAAGCGTTGTTTACTTCGCTTCCGGCATTCAACAGGCTCTGCTGGAAAGCCAGAGAGGCCTCTTCCTGTTGTGCCTTGGCTATTTTCAACTGGGCGATGTTGGCACCTTTGTTGAATAACGGTTGTGTCAGCGAGCCTATCGCCTGCAACAGCCAGCCGCCCGGGTTGGTGATCATTCCTGTTCCGTTATTAGTCCATCCGGCAACACCGCTGAGGGTGATGTTCGGATAGAAAGCACTGCGTGCTCCGTTCGTTGCATAGAATGCCTGTGCCAATGAATATTCTGCCTGCCGTACATCCGGACGGTTGCTTAACAGGGAGAGCGGAACGCCGACGGATAGTGTTTGGGGAAATTCCTGTCGATCCAATTCTCCCCGTTCCATCCGGTGAGGTACTTCTCCGAGCAGGTTGGAGAGACTGTTTTCCATCTCGTTGATCTGCTGGCGTAGGGTCAGGAGGGAGGCTTCCACACTCAAGCTGTTCGCTTCCGACTGGGAAACGGCGGCTTCGTCTGCCAGACCTGCTTTTTTCAGCGCACGCATCGCCTGTACGTTCTCTTTCCAAAGAGAGGCCGTCCGTTCACTGATGACAAGTTGTTTGTCGAGCAATAATAAAGTGTAATAGGAATTGGCTACAGTGGCTATTAGCTGTGTCCGGACGGCCTGTTTGTATGATTTAGTCTGTTCGAGAGCTGCCTGTGCACTTCTTTTTGCATTGGTGAGTCTCCCGAATATATCGATTTCCCAACTGGCAGCTACCGCCAACTGATAACTTTTGGCGGCTTTCGAACCGTCGAAGCTGCTGATCGTTCCCTGCGGATTCAGGTTTAGTGCCGGAAGGTAAGCCAGACGCGAAGTCATCAGGGCTGCTTCGGCTTCCTGTACCCGCAAATGGGCGGTGCGCATATCGGTATTATTCTCCAGTCCTTTTTCAATCAGCGTCTGTAATTGCGGGTCTGTGAAGAGTTCCCGCCAGTCGAGACTGCCGATGCTGGTCGTGTCCGTAGCCATCGCCTCGTCCCTGAACAGATTGTCAGGAACGGAGGTCTCCGGTTTGTAGGATGTATAGATGCCGCACCCACTCAGTAACGAGAGGGTGGCGACGGATAATAGAATGATATTATTTTTCATCTGCTTGATTTCCTTTCTTTTTACTTTCGAGATAGTCTTTCCGCTCGGCGGTTACTTCTACCACTTCTTCCTGGATCTGCCAGTCGTGAGTCGGCTCGAACTGTATCGGGCGCACTTTTTCCTGCAGATACTGGAATACGATGAACAGGGAAGGCACGACGAACAGCAGTGCCAGTGTTCCGATCAACATACCGCCTACGGCACCTGTACCCAATGAACTGTTACCGTTTGCACCGACACCTGTCGCTACTACCAATGGAAGCAGACCGAAGATCATGGTCAACGCCGTCATCAGGATCGGACGCAGACGTACTTTGGCGGCAGACAGTGCGGCAGATGTCAGGCTCATACCGGCGGCACGCCGTTCGGCTGCATATTCAGTCAATAGGATGGCTGTTTTAGACAACAGACCGATCAGCATGATCAAACCGGTTTGCAGATAGATGTTATTCTCCAGCCCCATGATCTTGGCGAACAGGAAGCTACCCATCAGTCCGAACGGTACGGAAAGGATTACGGCAAACGGGATCAGGAAGCTTTCGTAAAGCGCACTCAGGATCAGGTAGATCATCAGGATACAGATAACGAAGATCACGGCTGTCGTATTGCTTTCCTGGTTCTCTTCGCGGGTGATACCGGCAAAGTCGTAACCATACCCTTTCGGCAGGCTGGTTGCCGCTACTTCTTTTACGGCATTGATGGCGTCACCGGAACTATATCCTGGCGCAGGCATCGCATTAACCCCGATCGAGTTGTACATATTGAAGCGGCTCAGCGATTCGGCACCATATACCTTTGTCAGGTTTACAAACTGGCTTAACGGAGCCATTTCGCCGTTTGCCATACGTACGAAAGTATTATCCAGTGAAGATTCATCCAGGCGATAATTGGGGGAAGCCTGGATCATCACCTTATACACTTTCGAGAAGCGGTTGAAGTTCGATACATACTGTCCTCCGTAATAACCTGACAGGGTACTCAGTACGGCATCCGGAGTGATACCGGCACGCTTACATTTAGCTGCATCTACCGTCACTTCCCATTGCGGGTAGTTGATAGAGAAGGTTGAATAGGCGGCTGCAATTTCCGGACGTTCGCGCAAGGCCCCCAGATATTGTTGTGTCGTATTGAAGAAATCGGTCAGATCGCCTCCCTTTTTATCCTGCATATACATTTCCAGTGCATTACCCATACCGTAACCGGGGATCATACCCGGCGACATGGCGAAGATGTTTGCATCCTTGATATCGGCAGTCCGTCCGTACACCTGGTTGATAACCGATTGTACATGATCTTCCTTATCTGTACGTTCATCCCACGGTTTCAGTTTGATGATGAACATACCGAATGAGTTTCCTTGCCCGGAGATCAGTCCGTAACCGGATACTTTGTTGTATTCCTTGATCTGCGGCAGGTCTTTGATACGGTTCTCGATGTTAGTCATCACGTCGTTGGTCGTTGCCAGTGAGTTACCGGCTGCCGTTGTTACGTTGACGAACAATACACCCTGGTCTTCGTCCGGCACCAGACTGGTCTTCGTCGTTTTCATCAGGAAGAATAACAGGACAACCGAGCAAGCCAGCATCGACCACATCAGCCATCTGCGTTTAATAAAGAAGAGTACGCCCTTCTTATATTTGGCAATTAGGGCATCGAAAGCTGTATTGAACGCTTTACGGAAACGGGAGGCAAAGTTATTCTTTTGCGTTCCGTCCTCATTGATATACGGTTTCAGTATCAGTGCACATAACGCCGGGCTCAATGTCAAAGCATTGATCGCCGAGATACCTACGGCAACCGCCATCGTCAGACCGAATTGTGTATAGAATGTACCTGAAGTTCCGCTCATGAACGATACCGGAATGAACACGGCCATAAACACCAGTGAAGAAGAGATAATGGCGGCACTGATTCCGTTCATGGCATCCATACTTGCCATGTACGAAGATTTATACCCGACGTCGAATCGGGCCTGTACCGCCTCGACGACGACGATGGCATCATCGACCACCGTACCGATCACGAGAACGAGTGCAAACAAAGTAATCAGGTTGATACTGAATCCGGCAATCGACATGAATGCGAATGTACCGATCAGCGACACGATGATACCTACCAGCGGGATAAGGGTCGAACGGATATCCTGCAGGAAAATGTATACCACCAGGATAACCAGTAAGATCGCTTCGATCAATGTCTTTACTACCTCGTGGATGGAGGCGAACAGGAAGTCGTTCGAGCTCATCATCTGTACGATCTCAACTCCTTTCGGTAGGTCTTTGCGTGCTTCGTCGAGGAAAGCGTCGATTTGCTGGTTTACCTCGGTCGCGTTGGAACCGGCTGTCTGGAATACCATACAGGAAACGCCGACATGCCCGGTCAGTTCGCCGATGTAAGAGTAGTTTTCACGTCCCAGTTCTATTTCTGCTATATCTTTCAGTTTCAGTACTTCACCGTCTTCGCTCGAACGGATCACGATATCCCCGAATTCTTCCGGCTGTATCAGGCGGCCTTTGTACTTCATCGTATATTGGTAGGTCTCCGTAGAGTTCTCACCGAATGCACCGGTTGCCGATTCTATATTCTGTTCGGCCAGTACGGCGGTCACATCCGAAGGGATCAGGTTGTATTGTGCCATCACGTCCGGTTTCATCCAGACACGCATACTGTAATCTCCTCCCATTACCATCAGTTCGCCGACACCTGAGATACGGAGGATTTCCGGCTTCAGGTTAATGCTCAGGTAGTTGGCAAGAAAGCCTTCGTCGTATGAATCGTCAGGACTGTAAATCGAGAAGATCTGCAACATACTGGTCTGGCGCTTGGTAGTAGTGACCCCCACTTGAGTTACTTCTGCGGGTAACTGACCGGTGGCTTTGGACACACGGTTCTGTACGTTTACGGTTGCCATATCCGGATCGGTACCTTGTTTGAAGTATACCATGATGGATACGGTTCCTGCATTGGTTGCCGTAGATGTCATGTAGGTCATGTCTTCTACACCGTTGATGGCCTCTTCCAGCGGGGCGATTACACTTTTTTGAAGGGTTTCCGCACTGGCACCGAAGTAGGTTGTACTCACCATAACGGTAGGCGGGGCAATATCGGGATATTGTTCGACGGGCAGACTGGTCAACCCGATGATACCCATAAATACTATCACGATAGAGATAACGGCTGATAGTACCGGGCGTTCTATAAAGGTTCTTAATTTCATATTCCGTTCTTCCTATTATTGTTTAACCTGGATCGGAGTTCCTTCGCGTAGCAAACCTACACCTTCGGCAACGATCACATCACCGACTTTCAGGCCTTCGTTCACGATATATTCCTGGCCTCCGTTCACACGGGTGATATTGACCTGAGCCGATGTCGCTTTGCCATCTATGACTTTATAAACGTATACTTTATCCTGTATTTCGAATGTGGCTGTTTGCGGGATCACGATACTGCCCGATTTCTCTGTAGACAGGATAATGTTTCCGGAACTGCCACTGTAAAGTATCTCTTCTTCGTTCGGGAATACGGCACGCAGGCTGACTGTTCCGGTATTGCGGTCGATGACTCCACTGATCGTTTCGACTTTCCCTTTTGCCGGATAAACGGATTTATCATTCAGTAGCAATTCGACTTCCGGCATCATCTCCAAAGCTTTCTGCTTGGAACCGTATTGGCGGGTGAGGGCCAACAGTTGATTTTCCGTCAGGGAAAAGTAGACATACATGTTCGAATTATCTGAAACTGTTGTCAACGGTTTAGGCGAATTGGCGCTGACCAACGCTCCGACACGGTAGGGGAGTGTTCCGACAACTCCGTTGGACGGACTTTTTACCTCTGTGTATGAAAGGTTATTGCGGGCACTCAGTTCCTGTGCTTTCATCTGGGCCAGCTGTGCTTTGGCGCTTAACCATGAATTTTCAGCAGTTTGCAGGTCGAAAGCCGATACTACATTTTGTGCATGCAGTTCTTTTTTACTGTCGAACGTCAGTTTTGCCGTGTTCAGTGCAGCTTGTGCGGCTTCCACATTGGCAATTGCTGTTTGCAGGGCCGCCTGGTAAGGGACCTGGTCGATGACAAACAGTAGTTGGCCTTTCTGTACAGCCTGTCCTTCTTCCACACATAACCGGGTGATAAATCCTGAGACCTGCGGATAAATGTCGATATCCTGACGTCCGCGGATGGTAGCAGAATAGAGGCTGCTCAGGGTTTTGTCGGTTGTGGACACTTTCAGTACTTTGTACTCATTGTTCACCTGCATAGCCGGTTGTTCCTTACAAGAGCTGGCTATAAGGCAAAGAAGCCCTACCCCGATGCCGCTCAGGCATCTGGCAAATAAATTTTTCTTCATTTTTTCGTAATTGTTTATTTAAAATCCCGGCAGCGGATTCTTCCAAAATTAAAATATCAATAGGGTGATATTCGAATGAGAATAGTTTGCTACTCTTTGATATTTACTGCCTTAACTAATAACCGGTGCAAATGTCCGACTTTTTAGCAAAACAACGATGGTCGAAAAATGAATATATTTGTTCCAAATTTGAACAGCGACGGGGAAGCCGCCTACTACTTTTTCTTCTTGGGGTCATTTAGCTTTTTAGCATCTTTCTTCAGACGTTTCTCTACCTTTTTTATATCTTCCCCGGTAGGAAATTGTTCGGGAAATATACCTCTGCTGACCAACATATCTCTTACGGCCAGGTTGTTATCCACATGCTCGTTTTCGATGGAGGTTTGTCCGTATAAATCGTTTTGCTGCACATTGACGGAGGTCATTTCTGCGGCAAAGTCCTTGGCTTTTATACTGATTGTAGGCAGAAAATCTGCAAGAGGGCGGCTGTCGGGTACTCCTAATTTGCGTTTGAGTAGTTTGGTATCGATACGAAATAACGCTTTATCCCCTTTGGAACGTATGGTGGCAAAGCCTTTGCTGTCTATGCCTCTTTCGTATAAAACGCCGGAAAGTAGCTTTTCTGTTTCGGCTAGTTTGGTACGTGCATTGATGCGTTCATAGTCTAATAGGCGTTGTTCTATAAGCTCTGCGCGTCTGGTCTGTACGGCAAAATAGTTTTGTGCAAAAGCTATTTCAGGCTTCCGGGGATCGCCATTTTGCGCAATTAAGTAGCATGCGTAGCGAGTAAGAAGGATGTTATCTACCTCTCTTTCAGAGCCTGAGCCTAACAAAACCATTTTGCGGACGTCCGCAAAATGGTAGGTTGTGTTTTCACCTGCATTTTGACAAGCTGTTTTGGCTTTTTCTATGGCTGGTAGGAAGTTACGCCATTGGGAATATCCTAATAAGGGATATAGTTCTCTTGCACTCCAACACTCTACTCCATTGTAATCACAAACAATACTCTCAAATTGAGTAAATAACTCTTTAATTTCTTCTGTTTTCATAGTCTCCGTTTTTATTAAATTGTTACAAATATAAAAATAGATATTGAACAAAGCATGCATTTCTATATAATTATTTCTTATCAGTTGATTAATATGCTGTGCGATCATTTTGCAGACGTCAGCAAAATGATCTTTTATAGTTTCGGTCGGACCATTTTGCGCATGCCCGCAAAATGGTTGTATGAAACCAATCCGGAGCTGCTTTCGGATATATTTTCTATCTTTGCAGCCTTATAAAAATGGATATGGAAGAATCTTTTTTACAGCTAAGTATTGCGGACTTGCTTCGTTTTAAAATGAATCTGAAGTCCTATCAGGATAAATTGGTTATTGTGAGAATGGATGGTAACAATCACAGGAATCCGGGATTCAAAGAAGATGTTTCTATTCGCCTGGATGCCTTTTCCATCTTTCTGGTTCGGCAAGGAGACATAGAGATTACCATAGATGATTTTACCTATCATTTATCTGATAATCTGTTGTTGAATATAATGGATATGCACTCGGTAAAGAATTTTCGTTTTTCTTCCGATTTCAAGGGTTACCATCTGATCATCGAACGCAATCTGTTTTCCGAGATTATGTTGAACAGCCGACGTATGCCTGCTGCTTATATAGCTTCCCTGCATAGTCGTCCTATCCAACATCTGGACGAAGAGGAAGGTCTTTTACTGGAAAATTGCCTCTGCCGTATCGAGCGGAATATCGACCGTACGGAGCATGCGTGGCAACGCGATATTATCCTGAACGAACTCCGTGGCTTTTTATTGGAGATGAATAACATTGTCTATCAGGCAAACCGTCATAAAGTGAATCCGAATCCACCGGCAAAAGATGTATTGCTTTTCCTGTTTATCCAGCTACTGAACAAACATTGCCGGACAGAACATTCCGTTTCTTTCTATGCGGGCGAATTGTGCATTACCCCCGAGTACCTGTCGCGTATAATGAAAAGTTTCAGTGGAAGGACTGTCAACCAATGGATCAGTGAAGCGTTGATGCGCGAAGCCGAGATTCTTTTGCGGAATCCGGATTTATCCATTCAACAGATCGCCGACATGCTGAATTTTTCCGATCAATCATCCTTCGGGAAATTCTTTAAGAAGCACAGAGGAGTTTCACCGGTTGCTTTTAAACGGCAGTATACCGAAGAGAAATAACCTTTCTTACTCCGGGACGTAGATGATCTCCCCGTTTTCCAATTCGTAGGCGATCCCGACTTTACGTCCTTTCTTCCCTTCCGATTCCTGGTTTTCGGAAGGTGTATACCGCTGGATTGTTTCTCCTTTTTTTGTGATGATCTCCATATTTTCCTTCCCGGGATTCTTTACCAGTGAAAAGTCTTCCTTAGAGAAAAGTTCGGTCATATCGAAGCGAGTTACAAGTGCCACCATCAATGCGACAGCAAATACCATTGCCACATCAAACAGATTGGCAACCACTCCCATCGGATCGGAATCTCCGTCTGAATGAAGCAACTTATTTCGCTGTCCCATGGTGCAGGTTTTTATAGATATATTCCAAATCATTGATGTCGCGTGCATACCAACGTTGCTTGACTTGCAAAGTGACGACTCCTATAGCAGCGATAACCATACCGACCACCGTCGTGGCGAATGCTACCTGCATATTATACGCCATTGAAGCAATATCCCCCGTTGAAAGACCTACCAGTGCCGGTCCCATCGGGATCAGTGTCCCCATCAGACCCAGCATCGGCCCCAGTTTGATAAAATTCCGCGAGCGTCCCAATTCCTTTTCTGCTTCCACTTCATAATTAGCCAGCAATCGTTCGCAATAAGCAGTATTCTCTTTGTGGCTGTATAACTTCTGCATGCAGCGTAATAAAGGAATATTTTTATTTTCAGGCAGTTTCTTGTAAAGTTCATCTGCATTGGCAGGTGTCATTTTCCATATAAATCCGATCAGTGCCCCTGCAACAAATAAACCCAGTGTGACGAGGGTTGCATATATGTTGACGTTGGAGACACTCTCATAACTCGTTTTCCCGTTCTCCGTGGCAATGATCCCCGTCAGAATAATGAACAGGTTCGTGACGAACAAAAGTTCCAGGCGGAGACTGCGATCCCCCAGGTACTTTTTGAGGAACCATCCGGCACCAACCACTCCGATACCACTGACTGCCGCAAAGCTCCATGCCATTCTGCGGAAACTTATCCCAGGGAAAGCAAAGATCGTTTGCGTAAGTGTATAGGCCAGTACCAACGTGATCAGTAATCCCGGATAGTATTTCAGTATCCGTGTCAGGTTGCGTTTGAAGAAAGTATCATGCCGCCGGAAACCAGCAAAACAATCGAAGCAAAAAGCGATCATGACCGTCGATTCAATTGTGATCATGACAGCAGCATCCTGCATACGTGTCGGCGAAGCAAGGAAATCCGCAATCTGCGTTTTCGACTGTTCCGTAGCCCAGGGTCAGATTGCCAGGATAAAGAGACTGCATGCCACACCAGCCGCCAGTATACCGTAGAAAGATTCATAAAACCCGATCTTCAACAGAAAATTGAGAGCGATGAATCCGAGTAATATGCCTACTACATACTCCATTCTTTATTTTTTTCTCCGTTTCAGGACAAATACCAGCAGGAAGAACAGTGTAACGACAGAAACACCGATCAATATTCCATCCAACGTCTGGCTTTCTTTTTGCGGAACCTGATTCAACTGATCCTTTTTCAATACCACCTGCTGTCCCGTTTTCACCAGTGCTTCTTTTATTTCTGTGATATTCTGCCGGTACTCGCGTGCCTGCTGGTCAGGAATCCGGGAAGCGATAAATTCTTTTAACTTGTCATTGTCGCAAACGAATCCGGTGCAGGCCGGTTTGAACTCTTTCACCAGGCTCGTATGCAGCTCGGCTATCTGCTGTAACTGTTCGTCCGTAGCCTTCCAGTAGCCTTTACGGGCTGTTTCCAGCATGACGGCAGTCATCTCCTGCAGAGCGGCCGGGCTTGCGTTCTTAAAGAACTTATGAATGCCCAATTGTTGTTCGTCGAGTATGTACATTTTATACAGGTCATCCCAAAGTTCATGGTCGATGGTAGAAGGTTTCATTACATTCCACCCGTACGTATTACGGAATGTTTTTGAAAAATTCTCGGCAGTCGTTTCTCCCCCCTTCATCTTTTCCTTGATATATTCCGGATTGAGCAGGGTGGTACGGCTTTCTACTCCGATCGCTTCCCGCAGGTTTTGCATACGCACGTTATGGCGGTTACGATAGTCGGACAGGTAAGCTTCCGGATCTTTTCCGGTGACATTTCGGACGGATAGGTTCAGACCACCCATAAATTCACACATGTGATTGAGGCTGAATGCTCCCCATTTATCCGGATCACCGTAGATAGCTCCCATATTATTCAGATATGTGTCTGCAATCTGTGATTCTTCTTCCCAGGCATCCCCTTTTTCTACCAGACCGGTGATGCCGGTACCGTAGCCGCCGTTCACGGCCCCGAAGATACGCATGGTGGAGAGTTCTCGCGCTTCTCTAGGTGATATTCCTTTTTCTACCAGCAGTTTTTCCGATTCGACGGCACCTTCCGCCACATAATTTCCGTATGAGTCGCCTTCCGATCCGGCGGCCATACCAACCGCTTTGCTCAACATGGCCAGGCGGGAGGTCGCGGAGTTGTCCGGATGTCTGTACAACGATGTCGATACGCGGGCGCTTCAACTCTTCGGATGGGATCAACCGGATGTCGGTGACATGGCCCATGCCGTCACGTATTGGCTCGACTCCGAGCATGTAAAGGGCTTGGGCGAAAGTCGCGCCCTCGGTTTCTATAAATTCACCAGCCCAGAAAGTATAGCTGACCTTACGCGGCCAGTCCTCATGTTTCTTGAAATAAGTTTTCAGTGTCGTTTCTGCCAATAGCTTGCCATTATCCCAGGCACGTGTGCTCGGTGTCGCTTCGGCATTGATGGAATACATATTCCGTCCGGTTGGCAGTGTATTGGGGGAAAGAATTACATCGCCGCCGGGATTAGTTTAGTCAGTACCGGGGAGTTTTTGATGAGTTTCTCTGTCCGTTTCCGGTTACAACCACCTCATTCAGATCGAATATCCCGGCATTCATCTGGATATCCATTTCTTTTTGCGCTCCGTTGGCATTGAACTTGATGGTTTGTTCCATGTAGCCGGTCGAACGGACCAGCAGGTTGTAACTTTTACCTTCGATCAGTTCTATGCGGAAACGGCCGCCTGCGTCGCAGGCAGTACCGATTAATGTTCCCGGAACATTAATCGTAGCCATAGGTATACCTTCTCCTGTTTCGGAATCGATAATTCTACCGGTTAATACACAAATTCCGGTTTGTACCTGTTCTTTTTCCGGTGTATTGACAGTCTGACTCTCTGCAAAACTGGTTGCAGGTGTAAACACGCACACCGAAAGTAAAGACATAGCAATACCTTTCAGTCTCATATAAGTAAGCATATAAAATGGAAGAATTTTGTATAGAAATTCTGCCTTGTTAATCTTCTGCCCTTTATCCCGAGAGCATCAATAAATTGATCAGGCAGGTTTTCTGACTTTCCCGGCTTTGCAAGGCCTTCCCGACGGTATAGTTGATAGTTGACATGTGACAGTTGACAGATAAAATGCGGACAGAAAAACTGTCAACTGTCAACTTTCCACTGTCAACTGAATCGTCAGTGGCATGGAGTTGCAAGCATTTCCGGCAAGTGCCGGAACGGGATTACAGCAACGGGCATTGTTCCGGATTTGCACCAGATTCCCTCTCATCACCAGCAGAATACTTCGTGATTCACCTTAATCCGATGCAAAAGTAGTAAAGTATTTTTGAATATAAATGCTATTTATTTATTAAAAAATCTTTTTGGTATTGTTTTGAAGTACAGGATAACCGTTCTAGAATATTGTTTGCATGCAGGATGATTTGATCCAAGAATGTCAAAATGTTATTTTAGTAGATGTATGGAACGATTGTGCCGGAAAGGTGATGGGATGGATGAGTTTTATAGGATTCTCAGAAGGTTTTAGTTTGTCAAAGAGAATGGGGTATTGCGGAATATGATATTGCGTAGATAATATTTACTGGATTATTGTGTCTGTTTGTTTCTTGAAATAGATATTCCTGTTGTTTGTGCTATTTCTTCTCTTGCCTGCTTTTTAGGTGTTCTGGAAGTGTTATTTAGGAAAGCACTGCTGTTTTCCATTTTATTAAATATGAAACATATTGATATTTGAAAGATGGATTCTGAAACATTTTGTTATAATCTATTTTCTGTAAATAGAATAACCTATCGCTAAATGATAAATGGATTGTAATTATAGAAAACTACTTTTTTCTCTTTCAGTGATTTCTTTACATCGATCAATCTCTGGTTGCTGCTGCCACGGAACAAAAGACTTTCGTCGTGCAGAGATTGTTTGAATTTTCCGTCTACCAATACGTCGATATATTGAAGCAGTTCGGCCTGTTTGGGGTTTTGTAATAATCTCTCAAATTGATAACCCGTATAGCACCAGATATTTTTCCGGCTCTTTTCTTTGATGGCACGTGCCAGCTTGGTAAAGCCTTCCGGTTGGAACATCGGATCGCCACCGCTGAAAGTAACGTCGGCGAAGTCGTCTGCCAGGACTTTTTCCAAAATCTCTTCCGTCGGGGTTGGCTTGCCTTTCTTTATATCCCATGACTCCGGATTGTGGCAGCCCGGGCATTGGTTCGGGCATCCGGCAGCGTAGATAGCAGTCCGGAATCCCGGACCGTCTACAGTTGTATCCTCTATTATGTCAATAATCGATAACATCGTATTTTTATTATTTACAAGATAATATTCTTTCGGTCCTTATCAGAATTGAATGTTACTTTTCTCTTGAAAGAAAAGTAACCAAAAGTTCAAGGCTGCACCTACCTCGCTACTTCGCATCCTACGTTCGCTGTCGCCTCCGAAACTCGCTTCGCTCAAACAGCGGATGCTCCGGGCGCTCTCTCCGAATGCTACGTTTAACGCTCACCAGCTGATGCCTTTCAGAGAACGCTTTGCGTTCTTTTATGATTGCCGATACTGTCAGTTAAAACCAAAAGCACCTGTTATATTGTATAGGTGTCGGTATCGGCAATCTTTGAAGGAAGCTTTGCTTCCTATGAAAGGCCTAAGCGGGTGAACGTCCGCGAAGGGGGAAGACGAAGCGGTTAAAAAAATCCGTTGTCTGAGCGTAGCGAGTTTCGGATTTTTCAGCGTAGTCTTTCGCCGAAGCAGTGAAGCCGGTTAAGCCTTGATCTTTTGACTACTTTTCCATCAAGGGAAAAGTAGTTCAATTATTTCTAATTATGAATAATTCTGTCATTTAGTTCCGCTAATTTGGCATTATTCCAGCGGTCGGTCGTTCCTACCAGGTAACCGGTGATACGCTGCAGCTTATCCAAATGCTTGCTGCCGCACTTCGGACATTCTTCCATGTGAGCGTCTGCATTTTCATAGCCGCATTCCAGACAGCGGTTGCGGTTATGGTTTACCGAGCCGTAGCCGATATTATATTTATCCATCATATCGACCACTTTCATGATCACTTCCGGGTTGTGGGTTGCATCGCCGTCTATTTCGACATAGAAGATATGACCGCCACCCGTTAATGCGTGGTAAGGAGCTTCTACTTCTGCTTTATGACGGGCACTGCATTTGTAATATACCGGAACGTGGTTGGAGTTGGTATAATACTCACGGTCGGTTATGCCGGGCAATATACTGAATTTCTTGCGGTCGTGTGCCGTGAATTTGCCGGAAAGACCTTCGGCCGGAGTTGCCAGCACACTGTAATTATGCTGATATCGTTCCGAGAACTGATTTACGCGGTCGCGCATATAAGTGATAATTTTCAGGCCTAGCTCCTGTGAAGCCGCATCTTCGCCATGATGCTTGCCGGTCAGGGCAACCAGGCATTCTGCCAGTCCGATGAATCCGATACCCAGTGTACCCTGGTTGATAACCGGGGCGATCGTATCTGTCGGTTTTAACTTCTCGCTACCCAGCCAAAGTGAAGTCATCAGCAACGGAAACTGTTTGGCATAAGCTGTTTTCTGGAATTCCATACGCTCATGTAACTGGCGTGCAGTAATTTCCAGCATTTCGTCCAGCTTGGCAAAGAAGCGTGCGATGCGGAGTTCTTTATCTTCGATATCCATACATTCGATAGCCAGACGTACGATGTTGATAGTCGAGAAAGATATGTTTCCACGTCCGATAGAAGTCTTCGGTCCGAAGCGATTCTCGAATACGCGGGTACGGCATCCCATGGTTGCTACCTCATACATATAACGTTGCGGGTCGTCCGCTTTCCAGTCTTCATGCTGGTTGAATGTGGCATCCAGGTTCAGGAAGTTCGGGAAGAAACGGCGGGCAGTCACTTTGCATGCCAGTTCGTACAAGTCATAGTTGCGGTCTTCCGGCAGATAGCTGACGCCACGTTTCTTTTTCCATATCTGGATCGGGAAGATAGCCGTTTCGCCGTTGCCGACACCACGATAAGTACTTTTCAATATCTCGCGAATGATGCAACGCCCTTCGGCTGAAGTATCCGTACCGTAGTTGATAGAGCTGAACACCACCTGGTTACCACCGCGTGAATGAATGGTGTTCATATTGTGGATGAAAGCTTCCATCGACTGATGGACACGGCTGACTGTTTTATTAATAGCATGCTGTACAATCCGTTTGTCACCGCTCAGGCCATCCAGCGGACGCGTTACATAGTCGTCCAGTTCTTTATTATACAGATGTGAGTAATCCACGCCGTTCAGGTCTTCCAGGTTCTTGATCTCTTCAATAAAACTGTTGCGTACGTAAGGAGCCAGATAGAAGTCGAAAGCAGGGATAGCCTGTCCGCCGTGCATTTCGTTCTGAGCTGTTTCCAGGGAGATACAGCCCAGGATGCTGGCTGTCTCGATGCGTTTTGCCGGGCGTGATTCGCCATGTCCGGCAGAGAATCCATATTTAAGGATGCGGTCCAGAGGATGCTGAACGCATGTCAGGCTCTTGGTCGGGTAATAATCTTTATCATGAATGTGCAGGTAGTTGTTTGCAACGGCCTCTTTTACCTCTTCACTCAACAGGTAATCGTCGACGAACGGTTTGGTGGTTTCACTGGAGAATTTCATCATCATGCCTGCAGGAGTATCTGCATTCATATTGGCATTTTCGCGCGTGATATCGTTCGATTTGATGTTGATAATCTCCAGGAACATATCGCGTGTTTTAGCTTTACGGGCAACACTGCGCTGGTTACGGTAAGCGATATATTTCTGTGCAACGTCCTTACGGCTACTGTTCATTAGTTCCAGTTCGACTGCATCCTGTATCGCTTCGACTGTCATTTGCGGTTCTCCTTTGAATGAAATATGATCCGTAATCTGGCGGATCAGCTGCAAATCCTCCCCATTTTCTGTATGCAGCATGGCTTTTCGTATCGCTGTTACTATCTTCTCCTCATTAAATCCGACGATACGTCCATCCCGTTTGATAACTGTTTGTATCATGATAAAATAGATAATATATTTATGTTGTTTTTACTCCGACAAAGGTATGCTTAAACTATATAGAGTGTTCTTTTTGGAAAACTTTTAACGAGTTAAATTATGTCAATCTGCTGATTATTAGATATGGAATAGATGAAAGTGGAAAACTTTTAGATTTTTTATGTTGAAAATGTTTTCCAAAAAGGATAGTTAAGTGTGAGCTCTCTTCTAACCATTGTATTATCAGCCTCTTATGTGTTCCAATAAAAAATATGCACAATTTGGAGTAAAATGTGTAATATTTTCTCTACATTTGCCGCCGAATCGGTTCTGTATTATCTGGTCGGGTGATACAGATTAAAAGGGAATCGGGTGTAAATCCCGGACAGTCCCGCTGCTGTGAAGCTCCGTTCAACATTCTGAAAACAACTAATGCCACTGACGATTCAGTTGACAGTGGAAAGTTGACAGTAGACAGTTTTTCTGTCCGTATTTATCTGTCAACTGTCACATGTCAACTATCAACTTTCCGTCGGGAAGGCTTCAGAATGGGAGTCAGTCAGAAGACCTGCCGTTCATTAAAGGCTCATATCCTCGTGGGTTAGGATACGGGTTCGAAAAGATTGTTTATTTCAAAAATTATCAGATTATGGAGAAAGATTGTCCGCGTTGTGGGGTCTCCTTTATATGCCGGGTAGACGATATTTCTGCCTGCCATTGTGCGCCAGTGAAATTGGATGAGCTCCAGCTTGCTTATGTAAAGATGCATTATCCGGGATGCTTATGCAATTCCTGTTTGAATGAGATAAAGAAATATTTCTATGCCTGTGAGGTGAATCCCCGCTATAAACATTTAAAGCATTGATATGATACGGAAAATATTGATCGCAAATCGTGGTGAGATCGCGGTGCGTGTGATGCGCTCCTGCCGGGAGATGGGGATACAGTCTGTGGCTGTATTTTCGGAAGCCGACCGGGCTGCCCGACACGTGCTTTATGCCGATGAAGCTTGCCTGATAGGCCCTGCGGCCTCCAAAGAAAGTTATCTGGATATTGAAAAAATTATTCAGGCAGCCAAACTTCATAAGGCAGATGCTGTTCACCCCGGTTACGGCTTTCTTTCGGAGAATGCCGCTTTTGCCCGGAGATGTAAGGAAGAAGGGATCATTTTTATCGGTCCGGCTCCTGAAACGATGGAAGCGATGGGAGATAAGATCTCTGCCCGCAAACGTATGATCGAAGCCGGTGTGCCGGTTGTTCCCGGAACGCAGCAGCCGTTGCAGAGTGCGGAAGAGGCAGTTCGGGTTTGTAAGGAGATCGGTTTTCCTGTGATGCTGAAAGCGTCGATGGGCGGCGGTGGAAAAGGGATGCGGCTTATTTATAAAGAGGAAGAGGTGGCAGAAGCCTATAATTCCGCCCGTTCGGAATCTCTTTCTTCTTTTGGAGACGATACTGTTTATTTGGAGAAGTTTGTGGAAGAGCCTCATCATATCGAATTTCAGATTCTGGGCGATAATCACGGAAACGTGATCCACCTCTGCGAACGTGAATGTTCGGTACAACGGCGTAACCAGAAGATCGTAGAAGAAAGCCCGTCACCGTTTATTACGGCTGAATTGCGGAAAGATATGGGAGAGAAAGCTGTTGCTGCGGCAAAGGCCGTTCATTATTCCGGTGCAGGTACCATCGAATTTCTGGTGGACAAACATCGGAATTTTTATTTCCTGGAAATGAATACCCGCCTGCAGGTGGAGCATCCTATCACGGAAGAAGTATTGGGTGTCGACCTGGTAAAAGAACAGATCCGGGTGGCTAACGATGAGCCGCTCCATATCCGTCAGGAAGAGATAGCCCAGCGTGGTCATGCTATCGAATGCCGTATCTGTGCGGAAGATACCGAAGCCGGATTTATGCCGTCTCCCGGTGTGATCAGGCAACTGACGGAACCGAACGGTATCGGTGTCCGTGTGGACAGTTATGTGTATGAAGGATATGAGATACCGGTTTATTACGACCCGATGATCGGCAAACTGATCGTATGGGCGACCAACCGCCAGTATGCAATCGAACGTATGCGGCGTGTACTGCACGAATACAAGATCACCGGATTGAAAACCAATATCAGCTATCTGCGCCGGATCATGGATACGACTGATTTTGTACAGGGGAAATATGATACTTCTTTTATTGCGAAAAATGCGGAACAATTACAGCATCCGGTAAGTGAGAGTGGTACGGAAACCGAGAATGTGGCTATGATTGCTGCCTATATCGATTATCTGATCAACCTGGAGGAAAACAAGTCGGGGTTGGCATCGGATAACCGTCCTATCAGCCGCTGGCGTGAGTTCGGTCTTCAGAAAGGTGTCTTGCGCATTTAATAATTGGCTCATAAGCATATTAGAAAATTATTCATTATGGAAATACATATAGGAAAAAGAGTGGCGGACGTATCGCTGGTCAGCAAGGTAGGGAATAAGGTGCAGTTGACGATAGACGGTGTCCCTTATGAAGTCGATATTATGATGGCCGAGAACGGTGCCTGCTCTATTTTGCACAACGGTAATTCGTATAATGCCGAACTGATCCGGGGAGAAGGGGGCAAAAGTTATACGGTGAATACACATTTCCTGTCTTATGCCGTCGATATTGTCGATACACAGATGAAATATCTGCGTATGCGTAAGAGCAGCGAAGAACGGCAGGATAACAAGATCGTTTCTCCTATGCCCGGAAAAGTCGTGAAGGTGTTGGTGGAGAAAGGCGACCGTCTGGAAGCCGGAGATATCGTCGTCGTGATAGAGGCGATGAAGATGCAGAGTAATTATAAGGTAAGTTCAGCCTGTACGGTACGTGAGGTATTGGTCAAAGAAGGAGATTCGGTAGCAAGCAACCAGGTTCTTCTGTCGCTGGACGTAATAACAGATAAAGAAGAATAAAATGGGAAAGGAACAGTTGTATAAGACCTTTGAAGAACTCGATAAGACAGCTTCGCAGGGAGGTGGCATTACCCGTATCGAAAAGCTGCATGAATCCGGCCGGATGACAGCCCGCGAACGGATCGATATGTTGCTGGATAAAGGGACGTTCAACGAATTGGATAAATTTGTGGTTCACCGCTGTACGAATTTCGGCATGGATAAGAATAAAATCCCCGGCGACGGGATCGTATCCGGCTACGGTAAAGTAGACGGACGGCAAGTCTTTGTCTATGCCTACGACTTTACAGCCTACGGAGGTACGTTGAGCGCGACGAATGCCGCCAAGATAGTGAAAGTTCAGCAACTGGCACTGAAAAGCGGTTCACCCGTCATTGCCCTGAACGATTCGGGAGGAGCCCGTATCCAGGAAGGTGTGAACAGCCTGGCCGGATATGCTTCTATTTTTTATCAGAATACGATGGCCTCGGGTGTCGTTCCTCAGATCTCGGCTATTCTGGGACCTTGTGCCGGTGGGGCCTGTTATTCTCCGGCATTGACCGATTTTATCTTTATGGTAAAGGATAAAAGCCACATGTTCATTACCGGACCAGATGTAGTCAAGGCGGTCACTCATGAGGAAGTGGGGAAGGAAGAACTGGGAGGTGCCTATACGCATAGTAGTAAAAGCGGTGTCACCCATTTTATGTGCGATACGGAAGAGGAAACATTTATGAGCATTCGCGAATTGCTGAGTTTCCTTCCTTCAAATAATATGGAGGATGCACCGGTCGTTTCCTGTTCCGACGATGTCCGGCGTGAAGATGAAGCTTTGCAGCAGGTGATCCCGGATGATCCGAATGTGCCTTACGATATCAAAGATATCATAGAACCGGTTGTCGATAATCATTATTTCTTTGAGGTAATGCCTCATTTTGCAAAGAATATCGTAGTCGGTTTCGCCCGTTTGGGCGGACGTTCGGTAGGTATCGTTGCCAATCAACCGGCATTTCTGGCGGGGGTGTTGGATATCGATGCTTCCGATAAGGCTGCACGCTTTATCCGCTTCTGCGATTGTTTCAACATTCCGTTGATCACATTTGAAGATGTTCCGGGATTTTTGCCCGGTTGCCAGCAGGAACATGACGGTATTATCCGCCACGGCGCCAAGATCGTGTATGCTTATGCGGAAGCGACCGTTCCCAAGATCACGCTGATCACCCGGAAAGCCTATGGCGGTGCTTATATCGTGATGTCGAGCAAACCGACCGGAGCCGATATAAACCTGGCCTATCCGATGGCTGAAATCGCCGTGATGGGAGCTGAAGGTGCTGTGAATATCCTGTACCGGAAAGTAACCGGCGAAGAAAAAGAACAGGCAATGAAAGAGTATACCGAGCAATTCTCCAATCCTTACCGGGCAGCCGAACAAGGATTTATCGATGAGATTATCATGCCGAGGCAGACTCGCTTCAAACTGATACAGGCGCTGGAGATGGCAAAGAACAAGAGCCAGAGCAATCCGCCGAAGAAACATGGCAATATGCCATTATAACGATTTGATTTTGTTGTTAGAATTTATGAATGGCAATCCCTGTCGACCGTGAGGCTGGCAGGGATTTTGAAAAAAACAAATGATTAGTATGGAATGGATAAATGATTTATTATGGGGAGAAGGGATAGGACATTCTATCTTGCTGTTGTCCTGTGTCATTGCTGTGGGAATCCAGTTAGGCAAGATCAAGGTATTCGGTATCTCATTGGGTATAACCCTGGTGTTGTTTGTCGGTATCTTACTGGGACATTTCGGTTTTACCATTAATCCTGCCGTGAACCATTTCTTCAAGGAGTTCGGGTTGATCCTGTTCGTTTATTCTGTCGGTATGCAGGTCGGTCCCGGTTTTTTCTCTTCGTTCAAAAAGGGGGGAATGACATTGAACGGGTTGGCTTGCGGAATTGTTTTCCTCGGCGTTGTAACGGCATTGGTCATTCATTTCATAACGGATATTCCCATGCCGACAATGGTCGGTATTTTGTCGGGGGCAGTAACAAATACACCCGGTTTAGGTGCGGCCCAACAGGCTTTTACCGATATGACGGGTACATCGAATGAAACGATCGCGCTGGGATATGCTGTCGCTTATCCGCTGGGGGTTGTCGGTATTATCCTTTCCATGTTGTTTGTCCGCTACATTTTTCATATCAGTTTTGAGAAAGAGACAGAACAACTGGAAGCGGAGAACGATGTGCATAACAGTGAAGCGACTCCCATATCGCTTGTCGTGAAGAATCCCGCACTTTTCGGACGGAAGGTGATGGAACTAGGCGCTTTTCTCGAACACCGGCAATATGTAATATCCCGCATCTGGCGGAAGAAGAGCAATAAAGTCGAGATCGTGACCGGCAATACGATTCTGGATGAGGATGATAAGATATTTGTGATCACAACAGAGCATGACGCAGAGACTATAAAAACATTTGTCGGCCAGGAAATAGAAATGGACCGTAAACAGTGGATCCCTGCTGAAAGTGCTTTTGTGAGCCGTCGTATTCTGGTTACCAAACCGGAACTGACTGGTTCCCGTCTGGGTGATTTGCAGTTACGGCGTTTGCACGGTATCAATGTGACGCGTGTAAACCGTGCCGGAGTCGAATTGGTGGCTACTCAGGGACTGCAATTGCAGGTGGGCGACCGCGTAACGGTGGTCGGTAGTGAACTGGCTGTCGATAAGGTGAGTACGATATTGGGTAATTCGATGAAGCGTTTGAATGAACCTAACCTGATCCCTATTTTTATCGGTATCGCTTTGGGTATTATTCTGGGTAGTATCCCATTCACTGTCCCGGGAATCCCGCAACCGATCAAACTAGGTCTGGCGGGTGGTCCGCTGGTGGTCTCTATTCTTTTGAGCCGCTTCGGATATCGTTACAAGTTGGTTACTTATACGACCCAAAGTGCCAACCTGATGTTGAGGGAGATCGGTATAACCATGTTCCTTGCTTGTGTCGGATTGAGTGCCGGAGACGGATTCGTGGATACGATTGTCAATAAAGGGGGATTTGCCTGGATCGGTTACGGCTTTATTATAACGATGTTACCGTTGCTGATCATCGGTTTTGCCGGTAGGTATTTCTTCAAACTGAATTATTTTACGCTGATGGGATTGCTGGCCGGTAGTACGACTGACCCTCCTGCGTTGGCTTATGCGAATGCAACGGCAGGCAACGACGCTCCTGCAGTCGGATATGCGACGGTTTATCCGTTGACCATGTTCCTGCGCGTACTGACTGCCCAACTAATGATATTATTCTTCTGCTAAATTTAATAGATTTGGTTGTTAGAAAATTGTTCAATAATAATTTTAAAGCCGGAAGCCCCGCCGAAGTGATTCGCCGGGGCTTCAATCATTATAAGTAGAAGATTATTGACCACTCCCGCCCATAATATCCAGCAATTCGTTTGTGATTGCCTGCTGGCGGGTTTTATTGTATTGCAATGTCAGTTTCTGGATCAGGTCGTTGGCATTGTCGTTGGCCGTCTGCATGGCGAGCATGCGGGCAGCATGTTCAGCCGTGACGGTGTCGAGCAAAGTCGTGTAGATATGCAGGTGGAGAACTTTGGGCAACAGCAAAGCCAGTAGTTGTTCTGCCGACGGTTCCAGGATATAATTGAGCGATTCCTTTGCCGGGTCTGTCTCCGGTAAGGTGACCGGCAGGAACGTTTTTTCAGTCAGCACCTGCTCCGCCATGTTTTTGAAATGATGGTAAAGCAGTTCTACCCGGTCTGCCTGCCCGGTAGTATATAAATCCATCAATGCCGTAGCCAGTCGTGCTGCATCTTCGTAAACCGGTTTGTCACCGATTGTCAGGAAGCTGTCGTCTGTCTGGTAGCCTGCTTTATGCAACTCGTCCGCTATTTTCTTTCCGACCGGATAAATGTGTACGGCGATACCGTCCGTCTCATATTGGTGGAGGCGGGCAGCCAGCTCTTTCCAAACGTTGGCGTTGAAAACACCGCATAATCCGGTATTGGATGAAAAAGCGACAATAGCGACCTGTTTCACCTTACGTACTGCTGTATAAGGTGAATTCAAATCATTCTCGGCAGACAAGGTCCCGCTCAGTATGGCGCTCAGCTTGTTCTCGTATACGAGCAAATGTTCGATAATCGTCTGCGTATGATGCAGCTTGGCAGAAGAAACCATCTTCATGGCTGAAGTGATCTTCTGCGTATTCCGGATCGACGCAAGGCGAACTTTTATTTCTTTCAGTGATGACATAGTTTTTGAGTTGACAGTTGATAGTTGACAGTTGATAGTTGGTTGTTGACAGTTGACAAATTAACTGTCAACTGTCACTTGTCAACTGTCAACTGTTTTGCCGTTTCTTCCAGAATATTACGGACTTCATCGTTTATCACGCCGGATTTCAACACATCCAGTACGTCCTTCTGATGATTGGTGATCAACGTCTGAAGGAATGCATTCTCAAATTCGTGTACTTTATCCAACGGAACTTCCTTCAACAAGCCTTGTGTACCGCAGTACAGGATTGCAATTTGTTGTTCCACGGGCATCGGGTTGTATTGGGGCTGTATCAGCAGTTGTGTATTCTTTCGTCCTTTATCGATCGTGAAGGCCGTAACTGCATCCATCTCGCCGCCGAATTTAGTGAACGATTCCAGTTCGCGGAATTGCGCCTGATCGATTTTCAGTGTACCGGCCACCTTCTTCATCGCTTTCAACTGGGCATTACCTCCTACACGGGAAACGGAAATACCCACATTGATAGCCGGGCGGTTACCCTGGTTGAACAGGTCTGTTTCGAGGAATATCTGTCCGTCGGTGATAGAGATCACGTTCGTCGGGATATAGGCGGAAACGTCGCCGGCCTGTGTCTCGATGATCGGCAGAGCAGTCAGGGAGCCGCCACCTTTCACCAGGTCTTTCATGCTTTCCGGCAGGTCATTCATTTCGCTTGCCACTTCCTGCTGGTTGATGATCTTGGCTGCACGTTCCAGCAAACGGGAGTGCAGATAGAAAATATCACCCGGATAGGCTTCGCGTCCGGAAGGACGGCGAAGGATCAGAGATACTTCACGGTAAGCTACTGCCTGTTTCGATAAGTCATCGTAAACGACCAGTGCATGGCGTCCGCTGTCGCGGAAGAACTCGCCGATAGCCGCTCCGGCGAAAGGAGCGAAGTACTGCATGGCAGCCGGGTCGGAAGCCGTAGCGCTGACCACGATTGTGTAGTCCATCGCCCCTTTTTCCTGTAATGTATTGACCAGGGAAGCCACGGTCGAACCTTTCTGTCCGATCGCAACGTATATACAATAAACCGGCTTGCCGGATTCGTAATTGCTGCGCTGGTTGATGATCGCGTCGATGGCGATAGAGGTCTTTCCTGTCTGACGGTCGCCGATGATCAACTCACGTTGTCCGCGTCCGATAGGAATCATGGCATCGACCGCCTTGATACCGGTCTGCAACGGTTCGTTTACCGGCTGGCGGAAAATCACGCCCGGTGCTTTCCGTTCCAGAGGCATCTGGTATTTTTTACCGGTAATTTCCCCTTTTCCGTCGATCGGGTTTCCCAGTGGGTCGATCACACGTCCGATCATATTTTCGTTCACGTTGATGGATGCGATACGGCGTGTACGTTTTACGGTATCGCCTTCTTTTACCTGGTCGGTCGGACCGAGCAGTACGGCACCCACATTGTCTTCTTCCAGGTTCATGACGATAGCCTCCATACCGTTGTCGAACTGTAGCAGTTCGTTGGCCTCGGCATTATCCAGTCCGTAGATACGCGCCACACCGTCGCTCACCTGGAGCACGGTACCTACCTCCTCCAACTGGATATTGGTCTGAATACCTTCCAATTGCTGGCGTAATATGGCGGAAACTTCACTTACTTTTATCTGGTCTGTCATACGTTTTACTTTTTAATTTTTTTCGATTAGCTGATTCCTGATCTCCCGGAGTTGCCGGGCATAGCTGGCATCTATCCGGTAGTTACCGATACGTAGCACGAAACCTCCGATCAGTTCCGGCCTCGTCACTCCCATGAACTCGATGGTATTGCCGGTTTCCTTTTTCAGCCGTTCCTTCAAATGTTCCTGCGTAGCTTCGTCAACCGGAACGGGAGTTTTGAACAATACCCGGGTAATCTTTTTATCCTTCCGGTACATATGGATATAAATGTATGCCATAAGCGGTAGCAAGCTCTCTCTTTTGCGCTGAAGTACCAGGCGGATAAAGCGGATAAACAGCTCGCAGACTTCCAGTCCGGCCGCTGTTTTGAGCAACTTCACTTTTTCCTCTTCCGGAAAGATCGGGTTATCCAGTACGGCTTTCAGTCCCGGCTCCTGCTCGAAACTGACGGCCAGCATCTTCATATCATCATATACCCGGGTTTCCTGCTGCTTGTCTTTTGCCAGTGAAAAGAGTGCTTTGACGTACCGGGAAGAGATTGTACCTACATCCATATATTATGATTTACTAAACGAAACATTGTCGAGCAGCCCGTTGATGATCTTTTCCTGTTCATCCGTGCGGCTGATCTCCTCTTTCATCACTTTCTCTGCAATGGCAACGGACAGGTCGGCTATCTCGGTGCGGACTTCGCGGATCGCTTTGTCTTTTTCCTCCCGGATGCGCCGGGTAGCCTCTTCCAGTTGCATATGCGCTTCAGCCGAAGCCTTTTGCCGGGCTTCGCTGATAATCTGTTCTTTTTCGACCAGGGCTTCTTTCAGAATCGTATTCTGCTGCTCTCTTGCCTGGGCAAGAATCTTTTCTCCTTCGGCCTGGATACCGGCAAGCTGTTCGTTTGCCTGGCGAGCCGATTCAAGGGAACGATCGATGTATTCTTTCCGTTGTTCCACGGCCTTGATAATGACCGGAAAGCCATACTTGGAAAGAATGACAAAGACGATTCCGAAGGAGAGGATCATCCAGAATAGAAGCCCTGCGTCTGGTGTGAGCAATGACATAGTTCGCTTTTATTTTATTGGAACAATCCTAAGAAACATACTACGATCGCAAACAGGGCGACACCTTCCACCAACGCACCCATGATAAGCATGGATGTACGGATATCACCGGCTGCCGACGGCTGGCGGCTGATTCCTTCAACTGCTCCTTTTCCAATCAGTCCGATACCGATACCTGCGCCGATAGCGGCTAATCCTGCACCTACGGTTGCTCCCAGTTTTGCGATGCCCATACCGGCTGTTGCTGCTTGTAATAAAATTGCTGATAACATAGTTTCAATCTTTTAAATGAATTAGTAACCTTGTTTTTAATAATATGTTTGTTTATTCCCGTACCTTGGCCAGTCCGATATAGTTGGCGGACAGTAAGGTGAATATATAGGCTTGCAAGCATGCCACCAACAGTTCGAGGCAGTTCATGAACACGGTGAACAATACGGAAACGACTGTCATCGTGCCGTTGATAGCTGTCCCCATCGAAGCGGTGATAAATATCAGGCAAGTCAGTGCCAGAATGATCGTATGTCCTGCCATGATATTGGCAAACAGACGGATCATCAGGGCAAACGGCTTTGTGAATACGCCGAAAAATTCCACAAAGGGCATAATCGGCAAAGGCAGTTTCAGGAAGATAGGGGCATTCGGCCAGAATATCTCTTTCCAGTACGCCTTGGTAGCAAACAGGTTTACTGCTAGGAACGTACAAGCTGCCAGTACGGCGGTGATCGTAATATTACCTGTGATGTTGGCACCTCCGGGAAATACCGGAATGATACCGATCAGGTTATTGATCAGGATAAAGAAGAACACCGTCAGCAGGTAAGAGGAGAAAGGCTTGTATTCCTTTCCGATCCCTTCCTTCACCACTCCTTCGTGGATGAACATGACCGCCATCTCCATCAGTCCCGTAAATCCGCCCGGAGCTTCATTCGGATGCTTCTTATACCATCGGGCTGTCCTAAGGACGATGAAAAGCAGTATCCCGCAACTGAGCAACAGGCCGCAGACGTTTTTGGTCAGCGACAGGTCCAGCGGTTTGACTTCTTCTCCTTTGCTGTTTTTCTCCACTACCTTCCCGGCATGATCGCCTTCTTCTGCAATATAGTAGTTGTGATGCACATTCCCATGATGCAGATGGGAGGAGAGGAAGAGGTCCCATCCGCGCTCTTCGCTTTTCAGCAGGATGGGAAGTGGTATGGATATTTCCTTTCCGTTCCATTCCGTGATATGCCAGGTGTAAGCGTCTTTGATGTGAGAAAAAACGATATCCTGCACATCCACCTCACCCGGTTTGCTTTCAGCGGCAGCGCTTGCCGGAAAGCAGATCCACGCCAGTAACAAAAAGGTAAACCATAACAGGCTATTGTTTTTTATTCTGCTCATCTTTTTCTTTCTTTTCACTTTTCATTCTCTTTTTCTCAAACAGATACAACGTATATGTTTCCAGCACAAGATAAATGAAATAGAACAACATCATCGTAAAACCGAAAGCTTTCAGGTTTTGTCCGACAAAAGCGGCGTAAAGCCAGAGGAAAACCAATGCGAGCGTGAACTTGCATAACCGGACTACCATATAAGTAACCACCGTGACGTCTCCGTGTTTCTGTTTCACATGATCCAGAAAGTAGATCATCAACATACTGCTTAACCAATAGAATATCGGTATTGACGGATACCACTCATAATAATGTGAAGGCCAGATGGTGTATAACAAGCCTCCCAAAGAGACGCCGATAACTACATTAATAAAGGTAGTCAAGCCCATTAGCTTCATTCTTAATCTACCGCTCATGATCGTATTTTTTTATTCGATGCATACGGACAGGATATCGTCTTTTATTTCGACGAATCCACTCTGTATTTTTATTTCCAGTTGTTCTTCTTTCCCATTTGCCTGATACCGGATCGCTCCTGCTTCGAGAGCAGCTATCATAGGAGCGTGATGGGGCAGCACGTCGAATGAGCCTGCCGTACCCGGAAAGGATACATAATTCGTTTCTCCTTTGAATAAAATGCCATCGGGAGATATGATTTCCAGTTCCATGCTTTATTAATTTGCTTGTTCTGCCAGTTTCTTTCCTTTTTCAATCACATCTTCAATCGTTCCTACATTCAGGAAAGCCTGTTCAGGGATATCGTCTGTCTCTCCGTCCATGATCATATTGAATCCGCGGATCGTATCTTCGATAGAGACCATTACACCCGGTACGCCGGTGAACTGTTCTGCCACGGCGAAAGGCTGCGACAGGAAGCGTTGTACGCGGCGGGCGCGGTTAACCGTCTGGCGGTCCTCGTCCGAAAGCTCTTCCATACCCAGGATCGAGATGATATCCTGCAATTCCTTGTTACGCTGGAGGATCTGTTTTACACGCTGGGCTGTTTCGTAATGTTCCTTGCCGACAACCAGCGGGTCGAGGATACGGGAGGTCGATTCCAACGGATCGACAGCCGGATAGATACCGAGCTCCGTGATCTTACGGCTCAACACGGTAGTTGCATCCAGGTGTGTAAAGGTGGTTGCCGGAGCCGGGTCTGTCAAGTCGTCGGCGGGCACATACACAGCTTGTACGGAAGTGATGGAACCTTTCTTTGTCGAAGTGATGCGTTCCTGCATAGCACCCATTTCTGTTGCCAGGGTCGGTTGATAACCTACGGCAGACGGCATACGTCCCAACAGGGCGGATACTTCCGAACCGGCTTGTGTGAAACGGAAGATATTATCGATAAAGAACAGGATATCGCGTGTCTCGCCCTCCGGAGCCAGGTCGCGGAACGATTCGGCTATTGTTAAACCGGATAGGGCCACCGAAGAACGTGCTCCCGGGGGTTCGTTCATCTGCCCGAATACCAGGGTAGCCTGCGATTTAGCCAGTTCTTCATGGTCTATCTTCGACAGGTCCCAATGACCGGCTTCCATACTTTCCTTGAATTCCTTGCCATAACGGATCACGTTCGACTGGATCATCTCGCGCAGCAGGTCGTTACCTTCACGGGTACGTTCACCTACACCGGCGAAAACGGAGAATCCGTTGTTCTTCTTGGCAATGTTATTGATCAGTTCCATGATAAGAACTGTTTTACCTACACCGGCACCACCGAAAAGTCCGATTTTACCACCTTTGGAATAAGGTTCCAGCAGATCGATCACTTTAATACCTGTGTAAAGGACGTCTTTACTGGTTGTTAAATCCTCAAACTTCGGTGGTTCACGATGGATGGGAAGAGCTCCTTTACGATCCAGTTCTTCCATCCCGTCGATCGAATCACCGGTCACATTCATCAAACGCCCTTTTACCTGGTCGCCAACAGGCATGGTAATGGGCGAACCGCATGATACGGCTTTCATTCCTCGCTGCAGTCCGTCCGTCGTGTCCATAGCCACTGTACGGACTGTGTTTTCCCCAATATGCTGCTGTACTTCAACAATCAGCACTTTCCCATTGGGGCGGGTTATCTCCATTGCATCGTGGATGCGTGGTAACACGATTTTCTCTTCTTTTTCATTATTGAAGTGAATATCCACTACCGGACCGATAACCTGCGAAACATAACCTTTTGTTTCTCCCATACAATTCTTTTTCTCCTCGTCTAATTATTTTTCAACGCTGCAATATTACGAAAACAACCCGCCGGAAACCCGAAGATATTACTTTTTTGGCTTTTTTGCACTTAGTTAAACTTTAAACTAATTTGTGTTGTGTTTTGAAATGAACCAACCATTTTGAAATATGGAACAATTCGGAGTGATAAAGGCCCTTCCTGTTTGTCAATAATGGGTTATTTTAGGGCTGAATGCAAAGTGGAGGAAAAACCGTTATTGTGTTTCTCTTTGTTAAAAAACAGTTTATTATAATCGTTTCTATATTAATATATGTAAGAGGCTACCTCAAAAATGGATGTGGTAGCCTCTTCTTTTTATATTAGGTATAATAATTTTTACCATTCAAGGAATTTTCCACGTTGCCGGCGTTTCTCCAATTCTTCTTGTAAATGTCGCTGCCGGTCCTTGGCTATGTATTGACGGGCAAAGATATTAGGAACAGCAACGCCTAGTGATATACAGAGAATGATAAGGGCGGAATTGATACCGTTGAAGAAAGCATTCGTTACCTCACCGATCACTCCATGCAGATTGATGAATGCCAATAAAGAGCGGTACATCAGGACGCCCGGAATCATGGGAATAACTGACGGGATCGTTAATACGTGGTTAGGCACATGAAACCAGTGGACTGCTTTCACTGCGAGTACGCTGACAACGAAACTGCCCATAAATGAACCGATCACAGGACCGTAACCCAGTTCGAAGTTTACGAAGTTGCGGGTACATACGGCAATGATACCTCCAACGGCAACAACCCATAACAGACGGCGCTGGATATTGAAGATCATAGAGAATCCGATAGCGGCAATAGCTGCAGCGATTGCATACACATAATACGGATCATGCGGAACCATGCTTAATTCACTGAACTTATGGTCGATCGCAACGTCGTTCATGACAAGTATGCGTAATGCGAATGCAATACCGAACGTCATCGCGACTACCATCATGGCCGTGTTGGCGGCACGTGTCATTCCGACGAGCAGATGGTTATCGAGCATATCGTCCACGAAGTTGATCAAAGGTACTCCCGGTACAATGAACAGAGCGCAGGCGAGTAGCGGATGATAAGGTGTCTCGGACAATCCCGAGAAGGAAGAAAGGTACGCTGTGCAGGTCGCAGCAAAAGCCGCGAGCGCTATACTCATATATACATTTAGTCCGGCTTCTACGCATCGGGCACGTACCCTGAAACCGATAAATGCGCAAATGGAAGCAAACAGAAAAGCAATCCAGTCGGAACCGAACAATTTACAGAAGCCGCCGCAGGCGAATCCAGCACCGATAGCTATGATATAAGGTGTATAATTCCGGGGCTTTTTGGCTATCTTTTCCAATTCCTCCTCATATTTGTCCAAAGAATAGTCCTTTTCGATAGCACACCATGAAAGATCGCTGATCTGCGAGATCGCGGTCATGTTGATGCCATGTTTCTCACATTTCTGGAATTTGGAAAACGAGTTTCTTTCATCACTTACATTAACCATGATCATTGTCCACCGGATATCGATGTGTAATTTCTCTTCCGGAATGCCCATAAATGCAGCCACTCGTTTCATGTTCCGTTCAATACGGTTGGTATCGGCAGCACTTTCCATCAATAATTTGCCTGTACGCAGCAAAAGGTCCAGTTTACGTCGTAATAACAATACTTCCTTGTCTGTCATCTTTTTGTTTAATTCTAAAATGTTACATCCTTATCCTAACCCACGAGGATATGAGTCCCAACGAATGGCAGGTCTTCTGACTGACTCCTATCCTAAAAGCCTTCCCGACGGAATAGTTGATAGTTGACATGTGACAGTTGACGGATAAAATGCGGACAGAAAAACTGTCATTTGTCAACTTTCCACTGTCAACCGAATCGTCAGTGGCAAAAGTAGTATTAGGCTGTTAACGGAGCTTCACAGCAGCGGGACTGTCCGGGATTTACACCCGGTTCCCTTTTAATCCGTATTCCCGAACGGGAGCTACGAAACCAATTCGGGCGCAAAGGTACTGATTTTTTCATTACATTCATCTGTTCCCTTTTATTTGTGTATTTAGATTGGTAATATCAGAAAGTGACAGGTCTGGTAGTTGAGATTACCGATATATTTCGTACTTTTGTCATCGAATTATGGTGTAACGGTTTAGTTTTCGCTATCCGTTAGTAAAAGGGAATCCGGTGCAAGTCCGGAACTGTGCCCGTAGCTGTAAGTTCTGTAACCCCGGCAATCTTGTTGCCACTGGGAATTTATGATTCCTGGGAAGGCGGCCGGTCATGGGAGAACAAGTCAGAAAACCTGCCATTATTTTATATACGATGCCTCGGGTATAGGTGTTGATAGACCTGGATATATGCGAACATTATATGTTAAAATGATTGTATGCCTGGCAGGCATATTTTTGTGCGTACCTACTATGTACGCACAGACAATTGATACGACAGCTTATCACCAGCTTTCCGGTGTTGAGGTGGTGGAAAAGGCACGTCCTTCCACAACCCGTGAAGCGACTCCCCTGCAAATAATGGACCGTTCCGGTATCGAACGCCTGGGTATACAGGATCTTTCGGAAGCAGTGAAACGTTTCTCCGGTGCAACAGTGAAGGATTACGGTGGGATAGGGGGATTGAAGACAGTTTCGGTGCGCAGCCTGGGTGCACAGCATACGGCTGTCAGCTACGATGGAGTGACGATCACGGATGCCCAGAGCGGACAGGTGGATATCAGCCGCTTCTCACTGGATAATGTGGAGATGGTTTCACTTTCGATCGGGCAGACTGACGATATTTTCCAGACGGCGCGGATGTATGCGTCGGCAGGGGCGTTGAGTGTGAAGACACGTAAACCTGTATTTGATGGAAAACCGATGAATCTTCAGGCGAAAGTGAAAGGAGGTTCTTTTGGTTTGTTCAACCCGATGGTTCGTTATGAACAGAAGATAAGTAACCGCTTTTCCGCTTCTTTGCATGCCGACTGGCTAAGTGCAAAAGGGGAATACCCTTTTACTTTGGTAAACGGAAATGTTGTAACAGAAGAAAAAAGGAAGAACAGCGATATCCAGGCACTTCGTCTGGAAGGAAATCTGTATGGCGATCTGGGTAAGGCGGGAACATTGACCGGTAAGGTCTATTATTACGATTCAGAACGCGGACTCCCCGGTTCGGTGATATTGTATAGCAACAGTAACCGGGAACGCTTGTGGAACAATAATTTCTTTACCCAGTTGCAGTATTCCAACAAATTAACGGACAATTTATTTTTGCAGGCACATGCCAAGTATGATTACTCTTTCAGCAAATACCGTGATGTAAGTAATAAATACTCAGGAGGTAAGCAAGAAGATTTGAATACCCAGGAAGAGTATTACGGTTCGGTAGGCGTACTTTATTCACCCTGGAAGAACTTCTCGACTTCTCTTACGACTGATTTAGCCCATAATATGCTGGATAATAACTTTATGAATGCACCGCAACCCAAGCGTTTGACTTCACTGTCAGTGTTATCTGCCCAATATAAGAACTCGATGTTTACAGCAACAGCCAGCTTGCTGGGTACTTATATGACCGACAAAGTAAAGGCTGGCGATAAACCGGCCGACCGTAAACGTTTGTCTCCTGCGGTTAGCGTATCGTTGAGGCCTTTTCCCGATAATGCCTTTCGTGTACGTGCCTCTTACAAAGATATTTTCCGTGTCCCGACTTTCACCGATCTGTATTATCTCCGTATGGGAAATACGAACCTGCAGCCGGAAAAAGCTACACAATATAATCTGGGGCTGACCTGGAGCGGAGAAGCGGGGAATCTCTTTCGTTATCTGAGTCTTTCGGCCGATGGTTATTATAATAAGGTGAAGGACAAGATTGTTGCTATTCCGACGATGTATATATGGAAGATGATGAATATGGGAGAAGTCGATATCAAAGGTCTGGATGTGAATTTCTCATCGGAAACCTCTCTGCCTGCAAAGATGACCTTACTCCTCTCTGCCACATATAGTTTTCAGAAAGCAATCGATATAACTGATCCTGATGCAAAAAATTACAAGGATCAGATACCATATACTCCGAAACATTCGGGAAATGCATCGTTGACCTTGGAGAATCCGTGGGTCAACGTCTCTTATAGCTTGACTGCGGCGGGTGACAGATATGCTTTGCCTCAAAACATAGAAAGCAACCTTATTGCCGGATATGTAGAACAGGGAATATCCCTTAACCGTGAGTTTGTGGTAAAAAAATGTAAGTTGCGTTTGCAGGGAGAAGTGATTAACCTGGGTGACAAAACATATGATATTATTCAATACTATCCGATGCCGGGTCGCTCTTGGCGTTTGAGTGTGAGTATAGTTTATTAATGATAAATAAATAAGTGATGAAAAAGAAAAATTTGCTGTATGTATCTGCACTTTGTGCTTGTATGTCTTTCTCCTTTATTGGTTGTAGTGATGATGATGATAAACAGGAAATCCCATCTCTTCCGGAACAGATTTCTTTGAATGGAGTCTATGTGTTGAATAGTGGAAACAAAGGGAGTAACAACTCTTCGTTGTCATTTTATGATTTCGAGACCAAAAAAGTAGAAGCGGATATCTTTAAGAAAGTCAATGGACGCGGATTGGGAGATACAGCCAACGATATCCTGGTTTATGGCTCAAAGGCTTACATAGCTGTCACTAATTCTAATACAATAGAGGTGACAGACTTACAGGGAAAGTCTTTGAAACAAATTGTTTCCGATGGCGATCCGCTACAGCCACGTTTCTTTACTTGTTATAATGGAAAAGTGTATGTGTCATTGTATGAAGGCTATGTAGCTCGTTTGGATACAACTTCACTCTCAATTGAAAGTAAGGTAAAAGTAGGACGTAATCCCGAACAGATGGCTATAGCTAATAATAAATTGTATGTAGCAAACTCTGGTGGTGCGGATTTTAATACATCTGTAGGATATGATAAAACAGTCTCTGTCGTCGATCTTCCTACGTTTAAAGAAAAGACTAAAATAGAAGTTGTTACTAATCCGGTGAATATGCTGGCTGATAGTCAGGGTGACGTTTATTTGGTTTCTATGGGTAACTACGGGGATATACCTAATACATTTCAGAGAATTGATTCTAAAACAGATGAAGTGACAACAATTACGGAAACGAATGCAACGGAATTTGCAGCTGTAGGCGATAAACTTTACATCATTTATTCACAGTATGATGCTAACTGGAATCAGACTATTTCTTATCTCTGTTATGATGCAATAAACGAAAAGGTAATCAGCACTAACTTTATTACGGATGGAACGGATATTAAAAAGCCTTATAAAATGGGTGCTGATACCCCGTCAAACTATATTTTTGTGACTGAGTCTGATTATACTACAAATGGAGATGTGTACACATTTAATCCGGCTGGTAAGTTACAGTTTAAATTTGAAGCAGGTCTGAATCCTATGAAAGTGATTTCGGCTGGTAATAAATAAGATGAAGTTTTTTATATCCACCTTCTTTTTACTTTGCTTCACACTCAGTTGCAGTGTAAAGCAAAGTTCTTCTGAAGATCAGTCGTTTTCTTCTGATACTATCCGTTATGCCTGTGGTTTTGCCATACAGCATTTCACTGATTATACATCGGTAGAAGTCCGCGACCCTTGGGATAGTACTCGTATCCTGCAGCGTTATCTGTTGGTGGATCGTGGTGCGTCGATGCCCGGTGATTTGCCTAAAGGGACGGTTGTACGGACACCTGTGAAGAATATCGTGGTTTATACCTCCGTTCATGCGGCTATTATCGATCAGCTCGATGAGGTGGATAAGATAATAGGTGTTTGTGAACCCCGTTATATGGATACTCCTGCTATTCAGGATGGTTTACGTGCCGGGAAAATAGCCGATCTGGGCGAGGCTACAGCGCCGAATATCGAAAAGATCATCGATATAGGGGCGGAGATCATTATCGCTTCCCCTTTTCAGAATGCAGGATATGGGCCTGCCGAGAAACTGGGTATTCCTATCATTGAGGCTGCCGATTATATGGAGTCGTTACCTTTGGGGCGTACCGAATGGATACGTTTCTATGGGTTGTTATTCGGTAAGGAAGCGATGGCCGATTCAATCTTCCGGGAAACGGAAGACCGTTATCTGAAGTTGAAGGAGCTGGCAAAGACAGTCACTAATCGCCCGGCCGTTATCTCGGAGAAGAAATTCGGCTCTTCCTGGTATATGCCGGCGGGAGACAGCTATATCGCCCATTTGTATACCGATGCCGGTGCCGATTATATCTTTAAAGATCTTCCCGGAGCAGGCAGTACACCTCTGTCTTTCGAGACCGTGCTCGATAAAGCCATCCATGCCGATATATGGTTGATCAAATATAATCAGGCAAATGATATGACATACAAAGACCTGCGTACCGAGTATACTCCCTACGAGAACTTTGATGCCTTTAAGAATCGTCGGATCTATACCTGTAATACAGGTGTTGTCCCTTACTATGAGGAGTTTCCGATCCATCCGGACTATCTGTTGAAAGATCTGGTGTGGGTATTCCATCCCGAACTATTGCCCGGTTATACGCCGCGTTATTACCGAAAGATGGAATAACGCAATTCTTCCTAAAAGTTTTTCGGATTTATTTGTTGTTTGCAATAATAACTTGTAATATCCTGTTTCTTAGAATATAACGCCATTGCAAATACCTCTTTTGTTTGCAATGGCGTTTGTTATTTGTTATATACACAAAGTTTTCAAAAAGTATCTGCCATCTGTCACTTGATGGTGTAATATTCATGTTATCAAGTAATAAAGTGTTGCAGATGCTTCTTTTTATCTGCAACCTTATCTGTCATCTGTCACCTGCATTATTGAGGAAAGCTATGTGTAATAGGTAGGCAACTGCCTGTTAATACGGGAGATACTAGTACAAAAGTTCCGACCTATTAAAACTACCCCGTACAGGGTAGCCTGATAGGGTGTACAGGTTGGCTTTGTGTGATGTACAGGGTAATTTACCAGGGTGTACAGGGTGGAAATAATATCTCAGATCTTAGCATTTAGTTCCTCCCGTCTTAATACATAAAAGCTGCTAGAGGGGCTTCTACTATCTCTTTGTTGGTATTACAATTTCTTACTTTTAGAAATAATTGAACTATCCGAGCAAGCGATCAGTCGTACATAAAACATGCTTAGTTACAGGTTCATTTGCCGTTGGTTTTAACCAACGGATTAGTAAATGCTCTCTCTCTTTGGACTTTAGTCCCATTTAAGCAGTCTCTCTATTGAAGAGAAATGTGG